>FWPU01000075.1_pt1 | contig 283349 bp, 212 predicted proteins | sample 2228361 | NCBI WGS metagenome assembly FWPU01 (sample SAMEA103939777, study PRJEB20133) | metagenome
TCGAGTGGCTGAAGTGTGTACGTCGGTGGGGGTTACGGTTGCGGCGGCGATCCCGTCTCGAGTGGCTGAAGTGTGTACGTCGGTGGGGGTTACGGTTGCGGCGGCGATCCCGTCTCGAGTGGCTGAAGTGTGTACGTCGGTGGGGGTTGCGGTTGCGGCGGCGATCTCTTGTCGACCGGCGGCCAGCTTCTATATTATGCGGTAGTAAAAACAGGTAAGAGGTAACACCCCCGTGTGTGGCGGTGCGGAGACTGGCGGCAGCGGGGGCGTCCCGGCCGGCGGGGCAGCGTCGGCCCGAGACGGAGTGTGAGCGGATGGCGATCAGCAAAGAGCAGAAAACGCAGTTGATCCAGGAGTATCGCCGGGCGGACAACGACAGCGGCTCGCCGGAGGTGCAGATTGCCCTGCTGACGGCCCGAATCAATGTCCTGACGGAACATTTGCGGCAACATCGCAAGGATTTTTCTAGCCGCCGCGGCCTGCTCAAGATGGTCAGCCGGCGGACGCGGCTGCTGAAGTACCTGCGGGAAACCGACCGCGACCGTTATTTGGCGATCATCAACAAGTTGGGACTGCGCAAGTAGTTACGCAGCAACTGCTCTTTGCCGACGCCGCGACCGCCGCAGCCGCAGGCGGCCTGCCCCAGCCGGACCGCCCGCCGGGATCAGCGGCCCCTTCCGCCGCACGCCGCCACCACCGAATCTCCCAGGAAAGGACCACCTCCGTGAACATTCAACCCGCACGTGTGGAGCATCCGTTTGGACGAGGGACGCTAATATTGGAAACCGGCAAGCTGGCCCGGCAAGCACACGGGGCCGTGCTAGTCCGCTACGGCGACAGTGCCGTGATCGTCGCCGTCGTCGCCGGGGGCGTCATCCCGGGACGCGACTTCTTCCCGCTGCAGGTCGAATACCGCGAACGCACCTACGCCGCCGGCAAATTCCCCGGCGGCTTCATCAAGCGAGAGACCCGCCCTACTGTCAAGGAAATCCTCACCTCCCGCCTGATCGACCGGCCCACCCGCCCCCTGTTCCCCCCCAACTACTTCAACGAAGTGCAGATCCACGCCACCGTCCTGTCGGTGGACAAGGAAAACGACCCGGATGTGCTGGCCATGATTGGTGCCAGCGCGGCGTTGCACGTCTCGGATATCCCCTTCCTCAAGCCCTACGGGGCCATCCGCATGGGGCGGCTCAACGGCCAGTTGGTGCCCATGCCCAGCGTCGCCGAGCTGGAGGACAGCGAACTGGACCTGGTCGTCGCCGGAACCCGCGAGGCGGTGTGCATGATCGAGGGGTTCGCCCGTGAGCTGCCGGAGGCGGAAATGGCCGACGCCATCATGGCCGCCTTCCGGCACTGCCAGGAGGCGATCACGGCGATCGAGCAGCTCCGTGTTGCCGCCGGCAAGGGGCCGAAGGAGCTGCCCCCGCCGCCCCCGCCCAACCCGCTGGTCGACGAATTGTACGACAAATACGGCCCCGCCTTCCGCGAACGCTACCTCACCCTCGGCAAGCAGGCCCGGCTGGCCGCCATCGACGAGCTGCGCCAACAGATCCAAAACGAATACCTCCTCCAGCTCGATGAAACCGGTAAGCCCAAGTATAACCTGGTGCAAATTTACGAGGCGTTTTCCGGCCTGCGGGAGCGGGTATTCAAGGAGATCACCCTCAGTGGCCGCCGCATCGACGGCCGCGGGCACAAGGAGATGCGTCCAGTCAGTTGCGAGGTCGCCGTCCTGCCCCGCACGCACGGCTCGGCCGTCTTCCAGCGCGGCGAAACCCAAGCCCTGGTCGTCGCCACCCTCGGCACCATCGCCGACGAGCAGAAAGTGGACGACCTGTTTGACGAATACTCGAAAAAATTCATGCTCGATTACAACTTCCCCCCCTACTCGGTCGGGGAATGCAAGCCGATTCGCGGCCCCGGGCGGCGGGAAATCGGCCACGGCATGCTCGCCGAACGCTCCCTCAAGGCCGTTGTTCCCCCCCCAACCCGCTTCCCCTACACCATCCGCCTGGTCTCCGAAATCCTTGAGTCCAACGGTTCGTCCAGCATGGCCACCGTCTGCGGCGGTACCCTGGCCCTGATGGACGCCGGCGTCCCCATCAAACGACCCGTCGCCGGTATTTCCATCGGCTTGGTCATGGATGGCGACCGCTACGCCCTGCTGACCGACATCCAGGGGGACGAAGACCACTACGGCGACATGGATTTCAAGGTCGCCGGCACGCAAAAAGGGGTCACCGGTATCCAGTTGGACATCAAAATCGACGGGATCACCGAGCCGATCATCCGCCAGACGCTGGAGCAGGCCCGCGAGGCCCGCATGCAGATCCTCAAGATCATGCTCCAGAGCCTCTCGGCGCCGCGCAAGGAAATCAGCGCGTATGCCCCGCGGATGGTCACCACCAAGATCTCCCCGGACAAGATCGGCCTGCTGATCGGTCCCGGCGGCAAGAACATCCGGGCCTTGCAGGAGGAGACCGGCTCGAAGATCGACGTGCAGGACGACGGGACGGTGTCGATCGCCGGTCTGGACAGTGCGGGGGTAGAGGAGGCCCGCCGCCGCATCGAGGCGATGTGCGCCGAGGTCAAGGTCGGAGCGATTTACGAAGGTAAAGTCATATCCATCAAGGACTTCGGAGCGTTCATCGAGATCGCCCCCGGCCGGGACGGCCTCTGCCACATCTCCGAGCTGGACGTCGGCTATGTCGGCAAGGTCGAAGACGTGCTGCAGGTCGGGGACCGGGTGCTGGTCAAGGTGATCGCTATCGACGAGCAGGGGCGGATCAAGCTGTCGCGCAAGGCGGTGCTGCCGCCCGCAGGGGAGAGCGGGGGCAACGGCGGGGCCGGCGGACGTGCCCGCAGTGCGCCCCCCTCCTCCCGCCGCTAGACGGGTCGCCCAGATGCTCTCATTCGAGCGTCGATCAGAATGAAGCCGCTCCGAACGCCGCCAAGCCCGACCTGTCCCCGCCCAAAAGAGCCCGATCGGTGCTCCGGCGCTGGCCGCCGCCGGTGTGGGGATCCGCGATGAACAGCTCCGCTGCGTCTGCTTCCACGTCATCCTCCGCTGCAGCCGCGTCGACGACTACCCCGCCGGCTGCGGCCCCACCCGGCAGCGACCCCTACCTGGAGCTGGCCCAGGCCGCTGGCGGCTTCATCCACGAGATCAAAAACCGGGTCGGGACGCTGTCGCTGAATCTGCAACTGCTGGCCGAGGACTTTGACCCGCCGCAGACCCCGCGCGAACGCCGCGCCCTGGAACGCGTCCAGCGGCTGCACGCCGAATGCCAGAAGCTGGTCGCCCTGGCCGCCGACTTCCTCCGCTTCGCCCGCGTCCGCGACCTGCAACTGCGACCCACGCCCATCGAGGAGGTGCTCACCCGCCTGGTTGATTTCCTCACCCCCACCGCCCGGCAGAAGAACATCGAGATCAAATGGTTCGTCGCTCCGGACCTGCCGCCGGTGTTGCTGGACCGTGACGCCTTCGAACAGTGCCTGCTCAACCTGATGCTCAACGCCGAACAGGCCATGCCGCACGGCGGTACCCTGACCCTCGTCGGGCGTCGCGATGGCGACTGGCTGTGCTTGGAGGTGATCGACACCGGCGGCGGCATCCCCCCCGAAGTAATGCCCCGCATCTTCCAGCCGTTTTTCTCGACCCGCCCGGACGGCCACGGCCTGGGACTAGCCATTACCCGCCGCATCGTCCAGGCCCACGGCGGATCCATCGCCGTCGATAGCACCCCCGGCTGCGGCACCTGCTTCACCATCCGCCTGCCGATCCCAGAGAGTCTCGATCCTGCGGCGAGTCCGCCCGCAGAGCCTCCCGCCACGACTGCTTCGGAGAGTACTGCCACGGCGTCAGGTTCGCCGTAATCCGCACTAAAAGCATCGGAATACTGATCATTGGCTAGCCAGTCTTCTGAGACTGCAATAAAGGCTTAGAATCTACACTAAAGGGATCGAATTACTGATCATTTGTCGGACCATGTGAAATCTGAAGTAAAAGCATCGGAATACTGATCATTGGCAAGCTGGTCTGAATCTGCACTAAAAGCATCGGAATACTGATTATTCGTCGGTGATGGATGGCTCCTGCAGGAACGTAGCGGGGATGTCCACCCCCACCGCCGCGTTCCACGCCGCCTGCAACCGGCAATACACTGGACCGGGCCAGTCCCAAGTCTTTTCCTGATCATGAGTTGTGACCATTCCGGCGGGCAGGAGCAGGCGGCGGACGCCCGCCAGGCCATACGCCGTGCCCGCCAGCAGCAGCTCGTCCGCCTCGGGTCGCAGCAGGTCGCAGGCTTGTTCCCGCACCTCCAGGCCGCAGCCGGCGGCCAGCTCCCGCAGCACCAGCAGGCTAATGCTTTCCAGGACCATCCCGGCCGGCGGCAGGAGTAGCGTGCCGTGCCGCACCGCTGCGATCGCTCCGATGGGGGTGTCGCCGACGCCGTATTGGTTGACCACCACGGGCACCGCCTCGGGCCGGCGTCGCCGCTGCTGGGCGATGTGCCACAACAGCCGGCTGCGGTGCTTGATGTATGGCGGCAGCAGGTCCTCCGCCGCGGCGTGCTGCCGGCCCACCACCTCCAGACAGACCCCCTGCTGGAAAAACGGCCGGTACCGCCGCACCGGCAGCGGGTAGGTCATCATCCCCACGGTCGGCGGCCCGTCGGTGGCGGCCGTGCCGTAGAGGGCCAGCGGTCCCGGCGTGGCGAAGCTGACCAGTTGCACCTCGCTGCATCCGGCCGGGCCGGCCCGGTTGCGGGCCAGCAATCCTTCGGCCGCGGCGGTCAACTCCGCATCGGTATAGGGCAAGGGGACGCCGCAATACGCACAGTGCCGCCGCCAGCGGGCCAGGTGGTCCGCCCAACGGTAGAGCCGGCCGGCAAAGGTGCGGGCGTTGTCCACCACCACCGCCCCGAAGACGAACCCGGCGTCCGTCCAGGCCAGTCCGGCCTGCGCCAGCGGCACAAACGCCCCGTTGCACCAGGCCCAGGTGTCGCCCGCGTCCGTCGTGTGGCCTGCTGCAGCCGGTTTGGTGGCGGTCTCATCCCCGCTGCGATTGTCCTTGCGATGTCCCATAAAAGAGATGTTCAATGCTGCAACTGGTTACGCTGCAGATGCTTATGTCGCAAAAGCCCTTTTTCGCATTGTAGCGGGTCGGCGGAACCCACTACCGGCGAGTCGGCAATGCCGGTGGTTATGCCGCTGCCTGGTGTGCAGAACGGACACCCTCCGCCGATGTCGTAGGTGTTTGGGCGGCGTCCGCCACGAACGATTCGAGGACGGCCAGCGTGCGTGCGACCGCTCCCTGTTGCGATCGGACTAGCTGGAGGGCGGCCTGGCCCATGCGGCGACGGCGGGTCGGATCGACGATCCACCGCTCGACGACCGCTTCGAGTTGGGCCGGATCGGCAATCTGAATAGCGCCGCCAGCGGCGATGAGTTGTTCGGCGACGGTGCGGAAGTTCCACACGTGCGGGCCAAAGACGGTCGGCACGCCGTGTGCGGCCGGCTCGATCATGCTCTGGCCGCCGCGGTGGCCGTCCAGACTGCCGCCGACAAACCCGCAGTCGGCCAGCCCCCACACGGCGGCCAGCTCGCCGAGCGTGTCCCAAAGCACAATGTCGGGCACCTCGGCTAGCGGCTCCCGCAGTTGCGAGCGGCGACACCAGCTTCGACCGGCCGCCGCCACCAGTCGCGCCGCCGCGTCGAAGCGGTCCGGATGCCGTGGTACCAGGATCAAACGTAGCTGCGAATATTTGGTCCGTAAACGTTCAAATGTCTGCAAGACGATCTCCTCCTCTGGCGGGTGGGTGCTGCCGGCGACCCACACCAGCGGTTCGCCTGTCCCGCTTTCGTTAGCCATCTCCGGTACCGTCTCCAGTACCGTCTCCAGTACCGTCTCCAGTACCGTCTCTCGGCGGCGGCGGGCGGTGTCCAGTCCCACCAGGCGGGCGAGTCGCTCAACGGCGGCGGCGTCGTGACGGGCCAAGCCGTCGAATTTCATGGAACCAGTGACCGTCAGGCGATCGGGATCGACTCCCAGCTCCCGCAGGCGGGCGGCATACTCGGGGGACTGCACGGCGCAGTGTCGCACGGCGGGCCAGAGGAAGCGTCCCAGCAGCGGGCGGAGCCGCCGCATGCGGGTATACGTCCGCGGACTGATGCGGGCATTGACCACGACCACCGCCGCGCCCGCCGCGGACGCCGCCTGCAGGAAATGCGGCCACAGCTCACTTTCGGCCAGCACCACCAGTCGCGGCCGCAAATGCTCGATCGCCCGCCGCACCGCCCAGGTGAAGTCGAACGGCCAGGGGACGACGACCACTTCCGGGAACAGGCGGCGGGCCGCTTCCAGGCCGCTATCGGTAGTTGAGGAGACGATGATCCGCCACTGCGGGTAGCGCTGCCGGAAGGCCCGGATCAGCGGCAGCAGCAGGTGGACTTCGCCGAGGCTGACGCCGTGGAACCACACGGCGGGCACCTGCGGCGGCGTCCGCGGATCGCGATACTGCCCCAGCAGCCGCTCGGGCAGACCCTGGCGATAACGTCCCGTCTGCCACCGCCGCCAGAGCAGCCACGGACTGGCTAACAGTAACGCGAGCAGGTAGAGGACGTCGAGGAGCATGGGGCATCCCTTCCCCGCGGCGGTTCCGTTGCGGCGAGTTCGGTTGCGTCTAGTTGGGGTCGCCGCCCAGCGGAGTGTGTCAGAACCGCACACTTGTGGTCGCTGGGCGGTTACACTTTGTGGCTGTCGGTTTTCATATGGCAGTTTTTGTACTTTTTGCCGCTGCCGCACGGGCAGGGGTCGTTGCGGCCGACCTTTTTGCCGAGGTTGCGGATCGGCTCGATCTTTTTGGGGCTGTCGCCGCTGGTCTGCATGCTGGCCTGCTGTTCCTGGGCCTGGCGGGCCTGCAGGGCGGAGATTGCCGTCTCGTGGATGGCCCTCGCCCCGGCCCACAGGGCCATCTGCGCCGCTTCGTCCCCCATCTCTTCGGTGCGGAAGACCAGCTCGGTGATGCGGTCACGCACGCCCTCCCACATCGCCTCGAATTCCTTCATCCCCTCCCGTTTGTAGACGATCTTGGGGTCTTCCTGGGCGTAGCCGCGCAGGCCGACGCCGCTTTTGAGGCTGTCCATCACCAGCAGGTGGGACTTCCAGGCACTGTCCAGTTGCTCGAGGATGAGGCTGCGTTCGACCGAGCGCATCTCCGGGCGGTATTTTTTGTCGTAGGCGTTGAGCAGCAGGTCGCGGATCTGGTCGCGGCTGCGGCCGACGAGGCGGTCCGGGTCGATGTCCAGGCGGAGGGTCTGGTGGGCCCAGTCGGCCAGCTCGCGGGCGTCCTCAGGCTCCGCCGCGGCGGCGCCGGCCAGGACCTCGTCGAGCCGGGCGTCGATTTCCTCGATGTCCGCCGCCGGGAGCACCTGGGCCGACAGCTCCAAGAGCTTCTCCTTGATCCGGTTACGCGGCTCGGTGCGGACAAACTCTTCGGTGAAGCCGGCCTGTTCGAGGGTCTGGTAGGCGGCGGCGAAAAAGCCATTAGGGTCGGCCAGGGCTTCGGCCCGCTGTTGGACGACCAGGGCGGTGCCGAGGCGTTGCACCGCCCAGCGGTAAAGCCCTTCGCGGTCGGCGGGGGGGCCGCCCCCGGCCGGCGGCTTTTCCGGCAGATAGTGCCGCAGGGCCGTCAGCACCGGGAATTCGATGTCTTTGTGGCGGTAGGCGGCCCGCACCTGGCGGTAGAGGTGCTCGGTCAGTTGGTCCGGCTCGTCGGTCAGGCGGGCCAGCTCGTCGGGGAGGACACGGACGCCGTATTTGTGCCGCAGCCACTCGGCCAGCGATTCCAGGCCGTAGGTGCCGCTCAGGTAACGTTGCCCGTCGGTCAGGTCCACGGCCTGCACCGTCTCTTCGGCTTGGCGGATGAGGGTTTCCGCAAGCTGCTCGTGCGGGATCTTTTTCAGCTCCTTTTCGGAGTATTTCAGGCCGAAGCGGGACTGCAAGGCCCGGGCCAGCTCCCCCCATTTCCAGTCGGCGGGGTCTTCGTCGGGGTTGAGATTTTCCTCGAGCAGCTCCTGGATGACGGTGGGGATGGCGTTGACGGCCTTGTTGCGGGCGTATTCGACGGCTTCGGCAAAGCTGTTGCGGAACTCGGCGGCTTCGAATTCGACGGCCAGGCGGTTGGCGGCGAACTCGGCGAAGCTGCCCGGGCCGTAGTCCGGGTCCAAAAACCGCTCGACGGCCCGGGCGATCTGTTGCCGCAGCATGGCGAGGATCTCGGCCCGCGGGTTTCGGCCGTCGAGGATCTGCTGCCGCTTGCCGTAGACGCTTTTGCGCTGGTAGTCCATAACCTCGTCGTATTCGAGGAGGTTTTTCCGCTGCTCGAAGTGCCATTCCTCGACCTTTTTCTGGGCCTTTTCGATGCGGCGGCTGACCATGCGGGACTCGATGGCCTCCCCCTCCTTCATCCCCAGGCGGGTCAGGAGGCTGGCGACCCATTCGCCGGCAAACAGGCGCATCAGGTCGTCCTGGAGGGAGACGTAGAAGCGACTGGAGCCGGGGTCCCCCTGCCGTCCGGCGCGGCCGCGGAGCTGGTTGTCGATGCGGCGGGAGTCGTGCCGCTCGGTGCCGATGATGTGCAGTCCGCCCAGCTCGGCGACCTTCCGCCCCTCCTCTTTCATCTTCTCTTTGGCTTCGATCTCCTCGACGGTTTTGATCCACACGTCGTTGGGAACTTCCAGGCGGGTGGGGTAGAGGGGGCGGCCGTCGGCGTCCTTGAGCTGCTTGAGCTTGGCCCAGGCGAGGTATTCGGCGTTGCCGCCCAGGATAATGTCGGTGCCGCGGCCGGCCATGTTGGTGGCGATGGTCACCGCGCCGAGGCGGCCGGCCTGGGCGACGATCTCCGCCTCGCGGGCCACGTTTTCCGGCTTGGCGTTGAGCAGCTCGTGTTTGATGCCGCGCAGTTTCAGCATCCGCGATAATTTTTCGCTTTTGTCCACATCGCGGGTGCCGATCAGGATCGGCCGGCCGGTGCGGTGGATCTCGACGATCTCCTCGACCACCGCGTCCCATTTTTCCTTTTCCGTGCGGAAGACGACGTCGGGGTAGTTGATCCGCCGCAGGGGTTTATTGGTGGGGACGACGAACACCTCCATGCCGTAGATTTTCCAGAACTCGGTCTCTTCGGTTTTGGCTGTACCGGTCATGCCGGCCCGCTTGCGGTAGAGCTTGAAGAAGTTCTGGAGGGTGATGGTGGCAAGGGTCTGGGTTTCCTGCTTGATGCGGACGCCGTCTTTTTGGTGTTTGGCCTCGATGGCCTGGTGGAGGCCGTCGGACCATTGGCGGCCGTACATGGCCCGTCCGGTGTGTTCGTCGATGATGATGATGCCTAGCTCGTTGTTGTCGCGGGGATCGCGGTCGATGATGTAGTGGCGGTCGAGGTGGTAGAGGTGGTGGGCCTTGAGGGCGTTGTCGATGAGGTGGGGCCACTCCATGTTGCCGGCGGTGTAGAAGCTTTCGACGCCGGCTAGTTCTTCGGCTTTGCGGACGCCGGCATCGGTGAGGTGGCAGGTGCGTTCCTTTTCCTTGATTTCGAAGTAGACGCCGCGCGGCGGGGGGTTTTGCGGGTCCACCTTTTTGGGGTCGGGGGGGGAGAGGGTGGGGAGGTTGTCCCCTTCGGTCCCGGTGATGACGACCACGCCGCTGGCGGCCAGCTCGCGGCGGGCCTTGCGTTCCAGCTCGGTTAAGGCGCGGGCGATGCGGTCGGCATCGGCGAAGCGGCGGGTGTCGGAGAAGGCCGGGCCGCTGATGATCAGCGGGGTGCGGGCCTCGTCGATGAGGATGTTGTCCACCTCGTCGATGATCGCGTAGTTGAGGGGGACGCGTTGCACCTGGCGGTAGTAGGGGTGGAACTCCTCGTCGTCGTGGCGGGCCAGCTTCATGTTGTCGCGGAGGTAGTCGAAGCCGAACTCGCTGGCGGTGCCGTAGGTAATGTCGGCCTGGTAGGCGCGGCGGCGGGTGTCCGGGTCCATGTCGCTTTGGATGTAGGCCGCGGTTACCCCCAGGGCGTTGTAAATGGGCAGCATCCACTCGCAGTCGCGGCGGGCCAGATAGTCGTTGACCGTGACGATGTGGACCCCTTGGCCTTCGAGGGCGTTGAGGTAGGCCGGCAGGGTGGCGACCAGGGTTTTCCCTTCGCCGGTGACCATCTCGGCGATGGCCCCTTGCTTTTCGCCGTAACCGTGCAGGATCATCCCGCCGATCAGTTGCACGTCGTAGTGCCGCATGTTTTTGGTGCGGCGGGCGGCCTCGCGGCAGGCGGCAAAGGCCTCCGGCAGCAAATCGTCCAGGGTTTCGCCATCGGCCAGGCGTTTTTTGAATTGGACGGTCAGCTCCTTCAGCTCGGCGTCGCTGAGGGCTTGCATCCGCGGCTCCAGCTCGTTGATCCGGGCCAGGGGGCTGCCGGGGATGACGACGTGCGTTTCGCTGTTTTTGGGGCGGTAGTAGCCCAGGGAGCGGATCTTGCGGTCGTTGGCCGAGCCGCCGAGCATGCGGGCCAGCAACTGCACGCAGCCTTCCATGAAATTGTTGAAGCGGTCGCTGATCCGTTCCCAGAGGGTCGGTTCCAAGGCCGAGGTGGTGCTCATAAGTACAAGCCTCGCAAGTATTTGCGCACAGCGGCGATAGTGGCCCAGCCCGTCGAGGCGGCCTCCACACTACTGGCCGGCCGCGCCGGCGGTCAATACGGATTGCCCCGCCGCCCGGTCCGTTCCGGTCGATCCATTCTATTCTGTTATGCATATAAATTGGATGGCCGACGGGTGGGTTCTCGTTGCCGCCGGCCGACTGCGGACGAGGCGGGACGGCCCGATCAACCGAACTTGTTGTACCGCAACAGGTTACGTGTCCGAACCTGCGGCCAGCAACGGTTCGTCTCCCCCGCCGATCTGGCGGCTCGCCATCCAGGCGGCAGCAGCTTAACCGTGACGCATTCGTTTCGTAACTTATTCGTACTGCAGCACTTCGGGGATGTTCAGGCGTAAGGCTTTCAGGGCGGGGAGGAGGGCGGCGATGCCCGCCGTGACCAACGCCGCCGCGGCAATGCTGCCGACCTGCTTCCACGGTATGAGCATCTCAAAGACAAACCCCGATTCTTCCAGCATGATCACATCCAGGATATACCATTCCAGCAGCAGCCCGACCGCTATTCCCAATGCCGTACCGAACAGGCCCATCAGGAGGGCTTCGGCGACCAGGCTGGCCAGGATTTGGGTCCGCGTCGCCCCGACGGCCCGCAGTAGACCTAGTTCCCGTTGCCGCTGAAGTACGGATATGAGCAAGGCGGTGACCACCCCCAACGCGGCAACGATCCCCACCACCACCTGCTGCACATAGGCGAACAGGTAAATCCGGTTGATCAGCTCGGTGAGGAAGTCGCGGAGCGAGCGGCGGTCGGTGACGAACAGGCCGTGGGCGGCGGCGTAGTGCCGCAGGCGCTGCTCCCCCTGGCGGAAGCGTTCCGGCTGCGGTGAGAGGAACACGTGGCACATGTCGATCAGCGGGTCGTTGTAGAGGGCGGCGTAGCGGCGGCGGTCGATGAACACCGTGCCGCGGCTCCAGGAGTAATCGCGGACGGTGCCGAGGACGCGGAAGGTGAGCGGCCCGCGCGGTCCGGGGAGGGTGAGGAGGTCGCCGGGGCGGACACGGTGCCGCCGGGCAAAGTTCTCGCTGACCAGGGCGTTGTCGGTGTCCGGCAGCTCGAGGAATTTTTCGAGGTCGGGCATACCGACGGGGACCCGCGCCCGCGTCGCCCGGGCGTAGGCTTCGGCATCGACGGCGAGCAGGTAGACCATCGTATCGTTGAATTCGAGGCGGGAATAACGGATGGCCATGACGCCGTCGACGCCAGGCAGGCGAGCCACCTCCGCCGCAACGGTGCCGGGCATTGGGGAATTGGAGGTGTTCGCCGAGGCCATGTTGCCGCTGAACAGGAAAAAGTCGGCTTGAACGACTTGTTCGATCCAGGCAACGATCGGTTCTTCGTTGGACCGTCCGACGCCGGCGGTCTGGATCATCAGGGCCACTCCGGCGGCCATGGCGCCGATGACCACGCCGGTGCGGGCCGGGGTGCGGGCCAGGTTGTCGAAGGCCAGGCGGACGGTGAACGGAAATAGTTGCCGGACAACAGGTTGCAGCAAGGGGACGAGCAGGCGGACCCACAGCGGCGTGCTCAGCAGTAGCCCGACCAGCACCGCCGCCATGCCGCCGATCGAGCCGGCACGGTGCGGCAGCTCCTGCCGGACCGCAATCGCCGCCCCGCCGCCCCCAACCAGCAGCAGGCAACTGGCATAGTGCAGCCATTTCCAGATGCGGCCGCGCCGGAGCCGACCGCGCCGGGCTGCCTGCGCCGGGTCGTCGTTGGCCGCCTGCAACGCCGGGATCAACGCTGCCGCTACTGCCACGGTGACCCCCGCGGCGACCGCCCAGGCCGCCGTATCCCAGCTCAGTCGCCGCGAATGGCTCACCTCCGGACTTAAAAACATCGACTCCAGCTCCTCGCGGAACTGGGTAAAGGCGGTCTCGGCAAGAGCCAGACCCAGCGGGATGCCCGCCGCCGCCCCGGCCAGACCCAGCGTCGCCGCCATCAGAGCAAACAGACCAATGATCTGGCCGCGGCTTGCTCCCAACGCCCGCAGGATGGCAATATCGACCTGCCGCTCGGCGACGGTCACAACCATCGCGTTGTAAACCAGAAACAGGCCGACGATCATCGCCCCCAATGCGCAGACGTAAAAAGCGATCTGCAGTCCGGCGACGACCTCCTGGGTGCTCTGCCGCGCAGCGTCCGGGGTCCGGACGGCGGCCCGCACCCCGACGATCGCGTTGAGGGCCAGCTCGACCGCTTCGCGGTCGGCGTCCGGCTCGAGGAAAATGTCGATGCGGTTGACCTTTTCCGGCCACTGGGACTCCAGCAGGGTCGCGGCCGCTGCCCCGGCCACGCCGCCCAATGGTGGCAGGGGACGGATGACCCGGGCCGCCTGCCCGACGCTCATGCCGACAAAATACTGCCCTAGCCCCGCCAGCGGCGAATCGGTATCGAAGTCCACCACCCCCACCAGCAGGCATTCCACGTCCCGGGCGGCATGCCGGATGCGGAACGGCCGCGGCGGTGATCCGCTCTGCTGCCACGCCTCGTACAACGGCCGCGACACCACCGCCAGCCGCCCCGGCAGCCGCTCCCACAGTTCCGTCACCTGCGTCCAGTTCCCCTCCTGCACCGCCTGCAAAATTGGCAGCAACTGCCATTTGGGCAGCTCCGGCAGCAGTGTCAGGCGTACCTTGAGAGGATTGTCACGGGAGAGCATCTGCGTGGAGACTTCGGCCCCCAGCAGCACCGCCGGACGGTCCTGCAAGTCCGGCACGGTGATCCGCTCGAAGACCAATGGTTCGACTGCCCGGACGCCAGGGATGCGGGCGGCGCGGATTTCGCCGACCAGCTCCCGCATCACGCCGGCCTCGCCGTTGGTGATGTACAACTGGGCGGCGGGCAGCGGGGCGGTCGTCTCCATCGCCGCCGCCGCTATGCACTGGTTGAGGATGCGGGCCGAAATCAGCGTCGCCACTCCCAGGGCGATGCTGATGACCACCAGCACCCCGCGGTCCCAGCGTTGCTGCAGATACCGCCCGCTCAGCAGGCGTAATAGCGACATGCCCTGTCCGTCCTCCGCCGCAAGGTCGTCCGTCTGTCAGAGGGACTGTGTCCGTGCTCCATCGGGCCGCGTGTGTCGGGTCCAACTAGTGGGGCTCGCCGCTCGCCGCCGCATGGGCCAGGTCTGTCGACGCCGGTTGATGCCTGTCGCCGCTAGTGGCTGACGACTGTAGACCGCCGCCGGTTGATGCAGGTCGCCGCCAGTGGCTGACGACTGTAGACCGCCGCCGGTTGATGCAGGTCGCCGGTCTACTGCTCGCCACCGCTCGCCACCGCTCGCCGCCGCCGGGGTAGCCCTGGTCAGAAGCGGCTGTCCTCCTGTCGCCGCCTAGGTCCGTTTGGGGATCGGTTCGTCAGACTCGATCAGCCCGTCACGGATGCGGACCAGGCGGGTGCCGTAGGAGGCGGCGGTGGGGTCGTGGGTAACCATCACTACGGCGCGGCGGCCGGGTTGTGGCAAGCGGGCTAGCAAGTTCAGGATTTCCCGGCTGTTGTGCGAGTCGAGGTTGCCGGTCGGTTCGTCGCACAGCACGGCGTCCGGGTCAGCGGCCAGGGCACGGGCCACTGCTACCCGTTGCATCTCGCCGCCGGACAGCTCGTCCGGAAAATGGTCGAGGCGGTGGCCCAGGCCGACCATTTCCAGGCACTCCGCCGCGCGGGCCAGGGCGGTCTTGCGCCAGCGGTTGTTCAGCAACAGCGGCAAGGCGACGTTTTCCGCCGCCGTCAGCGTCGGCAGCAGGTTGAACGCCTGGAAGACAAACCCGATCCGTTCCCGGCGGAGCAACGACCGCTGCCGGTCGCTGAGCGACTGCACGTCCTGCCCCTGGAACAGGACCCGCCCCGAGGTGGGGGTGTCCAGGGCACCCATCAGGTGCATGAGGGTGGACTTGCCGGAGCCGGACGGTCCCATGATGGCGACGAATTCGCCGGCGTCGATGCGGAGGCTCACACCTCGCACCGCGGGGACGGTCCGCCGGCCTTGCACATAGGTCTTGGTCACTTCGATCAGTTCGAGCATGGGGCCGCTCCGGGGCATATGGCCGCGTTGGGGATCATCCATCATACAGCCGCGATGGGGTCATGCGTGGGTCGTATCTCTACCCATCGGCTTCGGCGGGTTTGCCTATTTCTTGTGCACCATGCCTGCTGTATTGCCTAGATTTTGTGCAGCCGCTGCGGTCAATGTACCGGTTAGGGTCAGTGCATCAGCTTGGGTCAATGCACCAGCATGCATTAATGCACCAGCTTGCGGTAGCGGAACCGTCGCGGGCGGTCCGCCGCCGGGCCAAGCCGGGCCCGCTTCTGCTCTTCATACACCGCAAAGTTCCCCTCGCACCAGACGACCTGGCCCTCCCCCTCAAAGGCCAGGATATGGGTGGCGATCCGGTCGAGGAACCAGCGGTCGTGGGAGATGACCACGGCGCAACCGGCGAAATTCAGCAGGGCTTCCTCCAGGGCGCGGAGGGTGTCGACGTCCAGGTCGTTGGTCGGCTCGTCCAGCAGCAGGAGGTTGCCGCCGCTACGGAGGAGTTTGGCCAGGTGGATGCGGTTGCGTTCGCCGCCGGAGCAGTCGCCGACCTTTTTCTGCTGGTCCGGGCCGCGGAAGTTGAACTTGGCGCAATAGGCGCGGCTGGGGATGCGGTGTTTGCCGACCACGAGGTATTCGGCGCCGCCGGTGATCTCCTCGAAGATGGTATTGTTGTCGTTGAGGTGGTCGCGGTGCTGGTCGACGTAGGCGATCTTGACGGTCGGGCCGATGGTGAGGGTGCCGCCGTCAGGTTGTTCCTGGCCGGTGATCAGGCGGAACAGGGTGGTTTTGCCGGCACCGTTGGGGCCGATGACGCCGACGATGCCGCCTTTGGGGAGGTTGAAGGTAACGTTGTCGAACAGGACGACGTCGCCGTAGACCTTTTTGAGGTTTTCGGCACGGACGACGAGGTCTCCCAGGGGCGGCCCCGGCGGGATCTGGATGGTCAGCTCGCGTTCTTCCAGGTCGAGCTGTTGCTCCTGGAGCTTTTCGATGGCGGCCAGGCGGGCCTTGTTGCGGGCGATGCGGGCCCGCGGGGCCATCCGGGCCCATTCCAGCTCGCGGGCCAGGGCCTTTTGCCGGGCCGTTTCCTGCTTCTCTAATAGCTCCAGCCGCTTCTTTTTCTGCTCCAGCCAGCCGGAGTAGTTGCCGTGGTAGGGGTAGCCGCGGCCGTTGTCCAGCTCGAGGATCCACTGGGCGACGTTGTCGAGAAAATAGCGGTCGTGGGTGACGGCGACGACCGCCCCGCGGTAGTCCCGCAGGTACTGTTCGAGCCACTCGACGCTTTCGGCGTCCAGGTGGTTAGTCGGTTCGTCAAGCAGCAGCAGGTCGTACTGGTGGAGCAGGGCTTTGCACAGGGCGACGCGGCGGCGTTCCCCGCCGGAGAGGCGGTCGACCACCGCATCTGGCGGCGGCAGGCGCATTGCCTCCATGGCCACTTCGATCCGCCGGTCGAGGTTGTAGGCATCGCAGGCGTCGATTTGAGCCTGCACCTTTTCCATGGCGGCGGCCAGGGCGTCGAAGTCGGCGTCCGGCTCGCCCATTGCCGCGCCGATTTCCTCCTGTTGCCGCAACAGGGCTCGGATGGGGGCGACCGCCTCTTCGATGTTGTTCATCACGGTCGTCCCAGGGGGCAGCCGTGGCTCCTGCGGCACATAGCCGATGGTCGCCCCTTTGTCCGGGTAGGCTTCGCCCATGAAGTCGGTGTCCACGCCGGCCATGATCCGCAGCAGGGTCGACTTGCCGGCGCCGTTGGGGCCGATCACGCCGATTTTGGCCCCGTAGTAGAAGTACAGGTTGATGTCCTTGAGGACTTCCTTTTTGCCGTAGACTTTGGTCAGGTGGGAAATGCTGAACAGGTAACGTTCGCTCATGGACTATCCGGCCCTCCGTGGGATGGTGCTACAGCAATTGTAGGGACCGCCGGGCGTGCGGCGGTGACACAGGGGAGGCCAGCGGTGGTCGCGGCGGCGGGCCCCCATGTGTCGGGAGTGGAATTAAAGTGTTGTGGGACAAGGATTTGTGGTATTGGGAGGGGCGGGCGGTCCGGTCAGCGGCGCCAGACCCGCAGCGGCCGCAGACCTGGCTCGCTGCCGCGGTATTCCCAGACGATCTCGCCGCTGGGGTCCAGCTCGATGGCCCGGCCGTGGGGGGGATCGTGCATCAGGGTGATGAGGGTGTTGCCGTTGGGCAGGCGTTGGGCGGAGGTGGGGTTGTTACAGGAATGGTGCCATAACAGCTTGCCCGTCTTGAGGTTATATTCGGCGACGCGGTTGTATTCGCAGACCAGGACGCGTTCGGCGTCGATGGCCGCGACGCTCTGCATGTAATTGAGGCGGGCAAAGCTGTGGGTGGTGCGGGTTTCCTGGAGTTTGGCGTCGAGGCGGACGCCCTGGGCCCCTTGGGCGACGTTACGGATGATGAGGACGTCGCCGCCGGGCAGGGCGCAGCCGGCAAAGATGTCGAAGTTCGGCCGCGGATGTTGGGCCAGAACCTTCCAGTTTTTGTCAAACAGATAGACGTTGTTGCGGCAAATCACCAGCAACCGCTCCTCCGGCAGCGGCTGGACGGCGATCGGCTGGTGATTGACCATTTGGCTACGCACCAAGCCCCCCTGCGGCGTGTACTCGGCGAGGCGGTTGTTGTTGGTTTCGGCCACCAGGATGTTCCCGTTGGGCAGGACTTTCATGTCGAGGGGGTGGTTGAGGCCGGCGAGGCTCCAGCGTTCCTTGAGGTCGGGTCCGAGCTGGAGGATGCGGCTTTGGGGGAAGCCGCGGATGTCGTGTTCGATGATCTCCGTGACGCCGCGGATGCGGGGGGTGTAGGTGAAGGTGGCCAGGTTGAGGGAGGAGCTTTTGTCGTTCCACCAGCGGCGCCAGGCGTCGCGGGCTTGGGGGAGGGAGTCGGGGTTGCGGCCGAAGCGTCCGCCGGGGGGGTGTTCGCCGCCGGACAGTTGCAAGAGGAGGTCTTCCAGTTGCCAGACGTAGCCGCGGGGGAGCTGCGGGATGAGGTCGAGCAGCTCTGGGAGGTACTCCGGCTCGCGGGTGGTCAAAAAGAGGGACCACAGGCCGTGGAACTTGTTGTCAAGGACGGTTTCCTGGCGGACGGCGTCGCGGACGCGGGGATAGGCGTCCGGGATGCGGATGCGTTGTTGCGGCGGTCCGCCTTCGATCAGGGCGATGGCGGCCAGGCGTCGCCGCAGCGGCAGGCGGTCGGACAGGGCGGCCAGCAGGGCTGGCTCGGGCTTGCCGTCGGCCCGCACGGCCAGTTGGATGAGGGCGTGCTGGATGGCCTGCAGGGTGGCCTCATCGTCGCTTAAGGGGGCGTGCTGCAGGAGCACTTCGGCGGCCCCCGCCGGACGGAGCACGGCCAGACGACGGGCCACCGCGGCGATGATCTGCCCCTGCGGCACCTTTTCCAGCTCCTGCAGGGCCTGCCGGGCCCGGTAGGCGATCTCCGGATCGGGGTCTTTGACCGCCGCTTTCAGCGGGCCGATCGCCGCCGCACCGATCGCCACGATCTGCTGGACCGCCTCCCGCCGCGCATCAAAGGCGTCGCTGCCCAGGCGGCGGATCAGCTCCTGGACCCGGGCCAGGTCCCCCTCGCTGATCGTCCGCTTCTTCAGGTATTCCAGCAGCGCCGGTCCATCCGCCTTGTCGAGGCCAGCCTTGGCCAGGAGCTGCTCGTCGCTGAGGGGGGGAGGGGCCTCCGTTAGTACGGCTGCACCGCCGCGACGGGTGACAATCGCCTGCCCGTTTGGCAGCACGATGCCCTCAACGACCTCGACCTCTCCACCGGGGAGCTGGGCCATGCGAACGATAATCCGCGGTTGCGGCTCGTCGGCGGTGGCGAAACCGGTCGCGGCGACGATGGCTAGCCCGGCGACCAGACCCGTCACCGCAACCACGGCCACCTGCATCCCACTTATCGACGCCGTGCGGTGATCCGGCATGGCGGTTACTCCTGTTCCATCGGCTGCGACGGGCCGGCGGTCTAGTTGGCCCCTCCAGCCACGAACCTTTCACAATTCGGTTCACGCAGAAAATATTTTAGCAGCCGTTTGTGTGTGCGGGCAGCTTTTTTCGCGGACAATTGCCAGTCGCGGCAGGCCCTTTTCTGACGCCACGGCCGGGATGGTCGACCGCTGGATAGAACCGATGGGTCCGTCTTGACCCGCACCGCCGGATATGGCATAAACGCCTTCTTGGGGAAGCCGCCAGACGGCAAGCAGGTTGGCAGAATCGGCCGGCCGGATGGTCAGTGCGGCAGAATCATCACTAAGTTGATGGTCAAACTGATCATTCCGCTGGCGGCGACAGGGGGAGCGTAATGGTCCGACGGCCTGCCGGAGCGGGAGCGATGCGCCGCGCGGCCCTACTGGATGGCTCGAAACCCTGCGAACCGGGCATCGGGCGGCAGTAAATGGCATAGGGGAACCGGCAATGGGGGTAACCCGGGCGGCCATGGTCGTGATCGTTGTCGGCGGGATAGCGGGTTGTGCCACCACGCCGCCGCTGGACAACCCGTTGCCGCTGGCGATGCCGGTCGAATGCGTCGAAAACCCGGTGCTCGTCTCCCCCGGCCAGCCGACGCCGGAAGCGTACCGCGAAGTCTTCGAAAAGGTGGTGGACATCCTCAGCGACTATTTCGAGCTGCTGCCGCCGAATCCGTATGACGGCCGGATCGTCACCCAGCCGCGGATCGCCCCCGGCTACGAGCAGTTCTGGAAGCGGGGCAACCCCGACCCCCGCGGCCGGCTGCTGGCCACGTTCCAGACCGTCCGGCAGCGGGCGGTGGCGGAGATCCGCGCCGGGGAACGCGGCGGCTACTGGGTATTGGTCATTGTCGAACGGCAGTTAGAGGACCTGCCGCGGCCGACGCAGGCCCGTATCGGCAACCCGATCTTCCAGGAAAGTGCCACCGTCGAGCGGCAGTTGGAAGTGGTGACGCCGGAGCTCAGCGAGGACCGGAGCTGGTTCACCATCGGGCGGGACTACGCGTTAGAACAACAGATATTGCGGCGGATCCGAGACGGCCGCTGAGCCGACCAGCGTCGCCGACACGAACGACACGTACGGTATCAAAACGACATACTAATAGGATGAGAATAGGGACCAGGCAGCCAACTGGGAATGTAATGTCGCCGCCGGGAACATGGGGACGGAACCGATGACCGAGCGGGCCTTACACGTGCGGCTCGGCGTGTTCGTGGGCGGCACCCTGGCGGTGCTCGGCGGCCTGATCCTCTTTTTCGGACATACGCCTGATTTCTTCTCGCAAAAAGCCGCCTATACGATCGTCTATCCGGAAGCCCCGGACATCATTCCGGGCACGCCGATCCGCCGCTCCGGCGTCCGCATCGGCGAGACCCGTTCCGTCGACCTCGACCCGGACAGCGGGATGGTGCGAGTCCACATCCGGGTGGACCGCCGCTACCTGCCGCGACGAAGCGACGAGGCGGTGATCACCCGCGGCATCCTCAGCGGCGACACCTCGATCGAATTTGTGCCGCGGCTAGATGAGAACGGCCGCCCGGTGCCGCGTGGCGAGGTCTGGCCCCCCGGTTCCACGATCGCCGGTACGCCGCCGATCACCGCCCGCAGCCTGCTGACCCCCGCTTCCGGCGTGCTGGCCAACGCCCAGCAGTCCCTGGACCGCATCGTGGCGGCCTTTGAGAAGCTGGAGAAACTGGAGCGGCTCGGCCCGAAAGTGGAAACGGCCCTGGACGAGTTCACGCAACTGGCCCGCGAGGGGCGGACGCTGATCCCGGAGCTGCGGCAGACGGCGCGGCGGATCCAAAACCTCATCGGCGCCGAGCCGGCGGAACCGGCGGACGGACCGTTGCGGGGCGAGGCCGGGCCGCCGGGCCTATTCGCCGCCGCCCAGCAACAACCGGAAGAGGCCACCCTCAAGGCCCTGGTCAAAGAAGTGCAGGAGTTCGTCCGGGTGCTGCGCCCGGCGGTCGAGGACCTCCGCGGCCTGATCCGCAAGCTCGAGCCGGACCTGCTCGAAACCGTCAAGTCCGCCCGCCAGACCTTCACCGAAATCCAGGACGTCCTCAACCCGGAAAACCGCAAGCAACTGGCGGAGGTGCTGCGGAACATCAACACGGTATCCAACTACATCGTCAAGATTTCCGGCTCGCTCTCCAGCCTGCTGGAGACGGCGGAGAAGACGCTCCGCACCATCGACCAGCAGATCACCGCCGCCAGTACGGTGGTGGGGGACATCCGGGCGGTGACGCGGCCGTTGGCGGCCCGGGCCGAGGCGATCGTCGCCTCGGTCAGCGAGTCCGCCGACCAGCTCAGCAAGACCCTGGCCGAAGTCCGTGGCCTGTTGCGGCTACTGGGCCAGGACAACGGCACGCTTCAGAAGCTGGCCGTCGATCCGTCGATTTACCAAAACCTGGACGCGGCGGCGGCCTCCCTGGCCCGGGTGATGATGCGGGCCGAGAAGATCACCCGCGATTTGGAAGTGTTTGCGGACAAGGTGGCGCGGCGGCCGGAGCTGATCGGGCTGGGGGGCGTGGTGCGGCCCAGCTCCGGGCTGAAGGAGTGGCCGCCAGGGATGGGGACGCCGCCAGCGGGACTGCCCACCTACCGTCCGGACTGGCCGCCGGCCCAGTCGGCCCGCCCATCGCCGTGGCCGGAGCCGCTGCTGCAGCCGCCGGCCCCGCCGCCGATCCAAGGTCGGCCGCCGCGATGACGGCAATAGGCTCGCCTCTACACTTGGCAATCATTACCGGACGACTGATCATTGCATCCTTTCTATGGCAGCAATGGGCATTGCTGAATGAAATGGCTGCTCGGCGTCCAATCATCACTATCATCATCGGATAAGTGATGATTGCATCGTCGCACAGTTGCAAAATAGCAATAGCTCTGCTGGCTCACAAATTGCTATTTTGAGCCAATAGAATTCTGGCGACTATTTCTTCGGCGGTGGCGGCGGGACGGGCGTCGCTGGCGGCTGGAAGACCTCCTCCGCGATCGTCGCCGGAAACTCCCAGCGGATCTGCCACTCCATCTTCACTTCCCGGACCCGTGGGCTATCGATCGTTTCGGCATAGCTCATGCGGGTGGGCAGCTTCAGACCGCTGAAGCTCTGAAAATCGTCAAAGTCCCACTCCCGCTGCATGGGGCGTGCGGCGACCAGGCTGAGCCGATACTCGACGTGTCGCAACAGCAGCGTTTGGGCGTCAAAGGCCAACTGGTAGACGGGCCGGTTGGGGAACTTGCACCGCAGGAGGTAACGGGCCGGCTGCCCGTCCGACTCGCGGAGGTCGTAGGCCACCACCCCGGGCTCGAGCAGCGGAAAGATCAGGGGGAGCCAGTGCTGGGCCAGGCCGTCGGTGCGGGCCTCTTCGAGGTAGACCGGCTCGGTAAGCGGCACCGGCTGGCGGTTGGCGATCGACCAGAGGGACTCGCCGTTGAGGATGAATGACAGGGAGAAGGGATGCGGCGGGTCAGACTCGTAGTCGAGGCGGAGGCGGTCCGGCCAGACGGCGCGGAAGTCGCGACGGGTTTTGGCCCGGATGGTGGCGGGGGCGTCCGGTCCTTCCGGGCGGAGCATGGTTCCTTCGCCGTGGGCGCGGCTGACGCGGGCCAGTTGCAGGCGTTGCGGCTGGTTGTCGGTGACCGCGGCGACGACCCGCTCCAGGAACTTCTTGACTTCCGAGGGCGTGGCCGCCGGGACGGGCGGTTCCCCGCTGGAGCGGGGGGACGGCCCCACCTCCACCTTCTCCGGAAGCACTTTCCGTTCCGCTTCGCAGCCCACGCCGCCGGCCACAACCAACGCCGCCAGCAGACCCAACACCGCCGCACGGCGAACCGCCGCATCGATCCGGGATGTCATCGTCGTGTTCCTCCGCAGCGACGTTGTAGCCGCAAGCGGGGGGAGCAGACAAGGCGGATATGCCTTGGGGGTGTGTCAAAACCGCACATCTCATCTGTACGGACGGTGGAGCGGATAGCATCGGTCCGGTCGCCACGTGAGGGAGGTTCCGATTGCATCGGCCTGGCGGATTGTGTTAATTGGCGGCTCGGCAGGGAGATACGGCGGCGGCCGAGATAGCTGGTTCCCGGCCATAAGCGATGGGTCTGGCTGCGAACAGGGCTGCCGCCGCTGGCAATCCGCCGGGAGGAGGCACACGTGCACGGAAGCAAGCGGTGGCGGCGACTCCGCAAAGGGATCGCGGCTGTCTGGTACAAGTGGCAACTGATGCGGGCCTATCGGGCGTTGGGGCCGGCGATGGGCCGAGGTTTGCGGCTGTTGCTCCAGGGTCGCTGGAAGGAATTCGGCCGCAAGCTGTTCAGCGAGACGGCGGCAGTGCGGCGACGGGGGGCTATCCCCTCGACGCCAGGGCCGGTGCTGTTTCTGGGCGGGCAGTTGCTCCGTTACGGCGGCTACGACCAGATCGTCTTGCAGTTGCTCTGCGGCCTGATCGATGCTGGCGTGCGGGTCGCCGGGGACTATTACCTGTGCTGCAATCGGTTGCTGGTGCCGCGACAGTACCGTCCGATGGAGATGCGGTGCCGGCGACACGACCCGCGGCTGATCATCTGTCCGCCGCACGTGATCCGCAATTACCGCTTTGACCGCCGCTGCGCGGTGCTGAGCATGTGGGAGACCGAGGAGCTGCCGCCGGAAGCGGTGCCGCAGTTCAACCGCTGCCGGCTGCTGATCGTGCCGAGCCGCTGGGGGGCGGAATGCTTCCGGGCCAGCGGCGTGCGGGTGCCGATCGAGGTAGTGCCGCTGGGATGCGATCCGGCGGTGTTCCATCCCCGCCTCGCCGCAACGGCCGATGCGGCGGCGGCCCACCCCGGCGGAGCCGTCGTCTTCGGCACGGCGGGGGCGTTGGACGAAGGCGGCCTCCGCAAGAACATCCAGCGGGTCATCGACCTGTTCCGCCAGGCCTTCCCGCACCAGGCGGACGTCCGCCTGCGGGTCAAGATCACGCCGGCCTCGCCGCCGGTGGACGATCGCAGCGACCCGCGCATCGAGGTGATCCGCCACCCCCTCTCGCCCCTGGAGCTGGCGGCGTGGTACCGCTCCCTGACCGCCTACGTGAACGCTTCCGCCGCGGAGGGCTTCGGCTTGCACCTGCTGGAGGCGATGGCCTGCGGCGTTCCCCTGATTTCCACCACCTACAGCGGCGTGGGAGACTATTTTGACGCCCGCGTGGGCTATGTGGTCGGCTATCGCCGCGTGCCGGTGCGCAACCGGATCTACCGGGGGACCTGGTCCGACCCGAACGACGAGGAGATCATCGCGGCGATGCGGCGGGTGTACGCCCAGCCGGTGGAGGCGCGGCGGCTGGGTGCGGCGGCGGCCCAGCGGGCGGCGACCTACACCTGGCAGGCGACGGTGACGCGGCTGATGGCCGTGTTGCAGCAGTATCAACTGCTGGGGGAGGTGCCCGCACCGTCGCAGCCACTGGTAATGCCGAATAACGTCTGGGCGTTCCGCGTGGTGGCGGCGGCCAGCGACTCCAACGGTTCGCCACGGGCAGCGGCTAGCGATGCGGCCACGTGCCGCACGTAGGCCGGCTCATTGCGGCGGCCCCGCACCGGTTGCGGCGGCAAATACGGACTGTCCGTCTCGATCAGCAGGCGGTCGGCCGGGACGGTGCGGGCCGTCTCCCGCAGGGCGACTGCTTTCGGGTAACTGACCATCCCGGCAAAAGAGATATACAGGCCCATCCGCAGACACTCCGCGGCGGCGGCCGCCGAGCCGGTGAACGCGTGCATCACGCCACGCAGAGGGCCGCCCCGCTCAAACGCCGCCCGCAAATGTCGCAGCACGTCCGCCTCGGCGTCGCGGCAGTGGATCACTAGCGGCTTGCCGAGCCGCCGCGACAGCTCGATGTGACGGCAAAAATATTCCTCTTGCAGCGGAAACGGCACGTCCGGCCAGTAGCGGTCCAGCCCCGTCTCGCCGATGGCCACGACCTGCGGCTGCGTCGCCAGTGCGGCGACCGCCTCCCAGTCCCGCTCGGTCACGCCGTTGAGATAGTTCGGCTGCAGGCCGGCTGCGGCGTAGACTCCGGGGTAGCGCGAGGCCAGCTCGACCGCCGCCTGCGAGCTGCCCGCATCGATCCCGACGCAGACGATCCCCGTCACTCCCGCCGCAGCCGCCCGTTCCAGCACCTGCGGCAGGTCTTCCGAAAATCGCTCGTCAAACAGATGCGTATGGGTGTCGAATAGTGTCACGGATGTTCCATCCGGCTACCGCGCTACCGCATCACAACCGCTTGCACAGCCTGTTCCGCCAGTGTTTCCCAGGGGTACCAGTAGACGCCGAACACGACCAGTGCGGCGGCAATCCCGACCAGCAACCCGCCGGCCGCCACAGCTGACGGGGAAGGTATGGCGGCAGCCGTCACTCGATCCGCGGCCGGCTCGTCCAGCACCATCCGCCGCAGGACGCGGAGATAGTAGTATCCACTAACGACTGTATTGATCAAAGCGATGGCTAACAGTGCCAGCCAGACCGCCTCGGTCGCGGCGGCGGCCGTCCCCGCACGACCCGCCGCGTACACCGCCAGGAACAGTTGGAATTTCGCGGCAAACCCGGCCAGCGGCGGCAGTCCCAATAGCGAGCAGAGGCAGACGGCCAAGGCCACGACTGTGACGGGGTAGTAGCGGACCACGCCGTGCAGCTCGTCCAGGGCGAGCGTGCCGCAACGGTCGCGTAATACAGCGACGGCGGCGAACGCTCCCATGTTCATCAGAATGTAAGCTGCCAGGTAGTAGAGCACGGCCGCGGCCGCCGCGGGCGTCGCCACGGCGATCCCCAGCAGGATGTATCCGGCGTGGGCGATGGTCGAGTAGGCCAGCAGGCGTTGCAGGTGGTTTTGGGCGAATGCGGCAAGGTTGCCCAGGGTCATGGTCGCCGCGGCGAGCAGGCCCAACGGCAGGCCGATCGCCTGCCGCACGGGGCCGCTTTCCCCAGGGTAGAGGTGAAGCTGCATCACCAGCCGCAAGAGCAGCCCCGCCGCAGCCGCCTTGGACACGGTGGACAAAAACGCCCCCACCTCCGTCGCCGCACCCTCAAACACGTCCGGGCACCAGAAATGGAACGGCACCACCGCCAGCTTGAATCCTAGCCCGACGAACAGCAACGTCAGACCGGCCAGCACCGGCAAGTCCAGTCCGCGGCGGGCGATCCCCTCCATCAGGTTCGGCAGATAACCGGTCCCGAACAGGCCGGCCAGTAGCGAAATGCCGTAGAGCATGACGCCGCTGGCGGCGGCCCCATAAACCACGTATTTCAACGCTGCCTCGCTGCTGGAGCGCTGCTGCCGCAAATACCCGGCCAGTACGTAGCTGGGCACACTGGCCATCTCCACCGCCATGAACAGCATCAGCACATGCTGGGCCGACACCATCAGCATCATCCCCAGCGTGCCCCCCAGCAGCAGCACGTACAGCTCGGCAGAGTCCGCCCGCTCCGGCACGGCAGTGGTCAGCGTCAGCAGCACCACCAGCAGCGTGCCGGCCAGGATCCACAGCCGCAGCACCCCCGCGAACGCGTCCGCCACCAACATGCCGTGGAAAAACGAGCCAGCGTACGCCGACGCGGCGACCTGCCAGCCCAGGGCAAACCCGGCGGCCACCAGTACGGCCGTCGCCCACGCCCCGGCATGCTGCCGCTCGCCGCGGGGGAGCATCCGCAGCAGCAAAATCCCCACAATCCCTAGGCAAATCAGCAGCTCCGGCAGAAACTGCAGCAGGCTGCCGCTCAGGGCAGTCTGGTAGGTTTCCAGTTGTACGACGGTGGGGAACATCCGTTTACGCCCGTGCGACTAGAGGATTGTCACCAACAACGTTGCGGCGACAGATGCGGTCCCTGCATTAGCGGCTGTGATTCGGACGGACATCCAATGGTTCGGCGGCCATCGAGTTGTCCTTTGAGCAGTTGGTCGAGTTATCCCTTGAGCATCTCGTCGTGTTTCATGCCGGACGGGGGCAGGTCGGCGCGGCGGGCGTTGGCTAAAGCGGCTTTAGCCCCGGCCAGTTGGTCGGCGTCGTTGTCCTCCCATTCGATCGACACCGCCCCGTCGTAGCCGACGCGGTTCAGCTCGATGAAGATCTCCTCCAGCGAATTGGCGTCGCGGGCGCTGCCGGCGGTGACAAAGTTCCAGCCGTTGGCCCAGTGCCCCATCGGGCGGTGGCCGCCGAGCAGGCCGGCCCGGCAGTGCTCCCGTGCTACCCATACCCCCTTGACGTGCGCACAGTGGATGAAGTCCGCAAATTCGCGGATGAACTGGATGACCGAGACGTTCTGCCACTCCATGTGCGAGCCGTCCAGATTGAAACCGACCACACCTTCGTAGCCCGCCTTGCACATGTAGTTGATGTAGTCGCTGGCGCTTTCCAGGTCCCCCATCGCCCGCTCGGAGGGGTGGCATTCCAGATCGAAGGTGACCCCGTACTGCTTGCACAGGTCCCACACCGGCCCGAAGCGTTCCACCAGCAGCTCCAGGGACACCTGGCGGACGTCAGGGATTTTGTAGCCCTCCATTTCCGTGGGCAGCGGCGGGAAGAGGAACCAGTGGCTCCAGCAGTGGGCCGGGCTGCCGACAAACCCCGGTAGGGCGACCTTGCGGTTTTGCAGCCTGGACAGGTGTCCGGCCAGGCGGACGCAGGCCATTAGGTCGCGCTGCGACTCTTGGTGGATGAGGCGGCCCACTTCCGGCGGGACGTAATACGGATCGGTGCGCGGCGGATTGTTGCCGGCCTGCCGCCAGGCCCGGTAGGCCGCCCGGGCCTCCCCTTTGCTCGAGCAAAAATTGAGGGTTTTGACGCTCGGCTCGTCCCCCAGGGCTTGCCCCTGCAGGTGCACGGCGACGGTGAAGATCTCCAGCCCGTACTGCCGGGCCTTGGCGACCCGCTCGGCGGCGTAGGCGGCGGCCCCCTCGTCCGTGTCGCACCGCCGCAAATCCAGCTCCCACGACGCCTCCTCCCAACCGTCAAACCCCGTCTCGGCGATAAACTTCAGCCACTGGTCCTCCGGGATGTTCCCGAACTGGCCCCGGACCAGGCCGATCTGATGGTAGCTCCCTTTGCCGTTTTTGTGTTGCGGCGTCTGTCGAAAGCCCATGGTCGGTCTCCGCGTGAGGGGGTGCAAGGTCCGTATCTGTCCAACGGGGGGAGAGACCCCCTCTCCCCGCTCGGCTATCGCAGACATTACGGCCATATGCCCCCGTGGGCAAGCGGCGTGGCGGGATTCTTGGGCGAGCGGCGGGGAGCCGGCTAACGCCGTCGGCCCGATAGTTGTTGGAACAAGTATCCGAATGTTGGATGCGTCTAGAGCCGTCGGCCCGATAGTTGTTGGAACAAGTATCCGAATGTTGTTCGAACAACTATCGCAACGATGCTGGAACGAGGGGGAATGCCGCACAGGGGCTTGCGGCGGGAACGGATCAGCGGCCGACATTGTCGCCGCGGCGGCCATGCGGTAGGCTCAAGGAGATCCGAGCGAGGAGGGGGGGCTGATGCTTGCAAGCTGTCGCCGGTGTGTGGCGGTGCTGTATTGGGCGGAGGACCAGCTCAGTTGGCTGTTCACCTATCCGCTGTTTCCGGCCCAGATTCTGTTCATGCTGCTGGCCGCATGGGGGGCGATCGGTTCGGAGCTGGGGGTGGAGCGGCTGTTTTGGAGCGAGCGGTGGAGTGTGCAGTTCGGTTGTGGGCTGGCGGTGGGAATGCTCTTTGGGGTGGTGCTGTACGTGTGGTATCTGCTGGATCGGCCGCAGCGGGCGGTGGCTTGGGCGGCGCGTCGCGGCGGGTGGACGCTGTTTCCCAGCGGCGACGCGGCCATCCGCAGCGTCGGCGCCTACCTGTTGTGGGCGTTGCCCCTGCTGTTGCTGGTGCTGGTGGGGGGCAAGCTGGCCGCCGTGCTGGTACAGTGGAAGCAGAGTGAGGACTTTCGCATTCAGGAATATCTGGCGTCGCGGCATTATCTGCTTTACGGCGTTGCGGGCTATCTGGCGACGCTGCTGCTGGCCGAGGTGCTATTTGTCATCGATGAGCAATTGGGGCTGCGGCAGGCGATTGCCCGCTCGGCGGTATTCCGGAGCTTTGGCGGGGTGGGGAGGGGCCGCATCCCGCCGGAAGACGTCACCCTGCACGCCACGTCGGTGTACTTGGTGGTAGTCGGCCTGGTCTTTCTGGCGGTCGCCGTGTGGCAACTGGCCCGCCTCAACGCCACCGACCCCGGCGAGGTCGTCACCAGCCCGGTGCTGCTGGTCTGCCTGGTATTTATCATCCTGAGCCTGCTGCACGGGTTCTGGTCGTTCCATGTCCATTTGGGAAGCCTGACTTTGGTGAGCCTGCTACTGGCGTTGGCGGCTTGGAATTCGGCGACGGTATTTCCGGCGGCAGCCTACAAGCTGCAGATACCGGGCCTGGAGCGGTATTATGCGGCGTCGCAGCGACTGAAACTGGAGCAGATAACGAGCGACGGGTGGTCGTCGGGCGGGCAGGAGCGGCTGGCGCGGCCATTGCTGAAAGAGGAGGAGGTGGTGGCGGCGTTGGCCCGGCGATGGGAACAGCAGCACGGCCGGCGGCCAAAGCTGCTGGTGGTGGCGGTCAGCGGCGGCGGGGTTCGGGCGGCGGCGTGGACCGGCCGTGTGCTGGAGGGGCTGGAGGAGGCCTGGCCGGAGGGGCCGGACGGGTTTCGCCAGCAGGTGCGGCTGTTGGCGGGGGCTAGCGGCGGCATGCTGGCGGCGGCGTTGTATGTCGCCGATTGGGAGCGGGACTGGCCGGACCGGGGCCGGCCGGAGCCGACCGAGGAGGACCGCCGCCTGGGACTGGGGCTGTATGCGGGGGTGCTGGCCGAAGAGGCATTGCTACCGACGTTTCAGACAGCGGTGATGCGGGACTTTAGCCGCAACCTGCTGGTGCCGCCGTGGCGGGCGGTCGATTATGACCGCGGCCGGTCGCTGGAGGACAAATGGATGCTCAACGCCCGGCGGCGGGGCTTCGGGCCGCCCGGGCAGACCCTGACCGAGCTGCAGGAGCTGCGTGCGGCCGGCCGCCGCCTGTCCCCATTTAACCGCACCTTCGCCGACCTGTATGCGGCGGAAGCCGCCGGCCGCCGCCCCTCCCTGATCTTCTCGCCGATGTTGGTCGAGGACTCCCGCCGGCTGCTGATCAGCAACCTGGACCTGGCCCCGCTGGCCCAGCTCGAGCGGCGCGGCCCCGGCGGCGAACCCGTACCTGCCCGCCTGGCCTATTCCCGTTCCGGCCTGGAGCTGTTCAAGCTGTTTCCCGAAGCGATGGAGACCCTGGAGGTGGGGACGGCGGCCCGCCTCAGCGCTACCTTCCCGGTGATCACCCCGGCGGTCAGCTTGCCGACCGTGCCGCCGCGACACGTGGTCGACGCTGGCTATTTCGACAACTACGGCGTGGACATCGTCGCCGTATGGCTGGCCCTGCACCGTGACGTGTACCTGCGATACTGCGACGGCGTGGCGGTGATCGAAATCCGGGCCTTCCCGATGCAACAGTCCGGCCTCGATCCCGGCCAGCATGCGGCGGGGACGCCCGAGGCCGCTGGCCTGATCGCCGACGCCCTGACTACCATCAGCACGCCGCTGCAGGCCGTGCTCCGGGCCCGCGGCAACGTCAGTTATCACCGCAACAACGAGCTGTTGGCCATCGTGGACCAGTTCTACGACGAGAAAAAGCCCGGCTTCCTGCGGCGGTTCCTCTTCGAGCTGAACACCGAGGCCGCCCTGAGCTGGTACATCGCCCCGGACGAGAAGCTGCGGATCCGGGAGGCGTGGGATGACCCCGCCATCCAAAGCCAGGTCCAGGCGCTGGCCCAGTGGCTGGCCGAGCGCCGCTGACGACCCAAACGGACCGCGGCGAGGGAGAATCTCGTACGGCAAGCGAGGCGTTATATCTCGGGGATAGGCGCACGGCGGGAGGTATGGCGCACCGTCCACCCACGACCATCCGGTGTGGGGGATGTAAGTCGAGGATACGGCGCACGGCGGAAGGTATGGCGCACGGCGGTAGGATGGCGTATGCCGCATGGCCCGCGCGGCGTTATCGGGGGAAATGACGCGACGCGTGGGTTGCGCGCACGGCGGCGGTGTCATTTGGGCGGCAATGATTCCTTCACGGCGATCAGTCGCTCCCCGAATATGTTGCGGAGTTGCCGGACACGCCGGGGCTGCATCAGGTGGCCGCTGATCACCAGTGCGGCAAACGCGGGCGGGACGTGCTTGCGCAGCATGGTCCAGAACTGTCGCGGCGTGCGGTAATGCCCGAGCACGTGGGAGTTGCGGATGTCCAGCTCGGTCAGTTGGGGCACTTCGGGATGTTTCCACAGGTTCAGCAGCATCCCCAGCAAGTTCTCGATAATGATGAGCGGGCACCGCTGCAGGCTCCAGTAGGCCAGGGGGCGACTGACCAGCCCATCCTCCAGCCAGAACATCGAGAGCGGGTTAAGCATGCCGATGTCTACGCCGTTGAGGTGCAGGGCTTTGAGGGCGGGGAGGCGGTTGTAGTGTTTAAGAACCTCCTGGCCCGTCTCGGACGGGTTGTCGCTCAGATCGAGGGACTGGACGGTCTGCAGGGCCGGCAGGCGGAACAGGAGGCGGACCTGGTCGGGCAGCAGGGCCATGTTGACGAAGGAGAAGGCTAGGAGCGTTGGTGCATCGGCCAGGGCTTCGAATAGCAGGCGGTTGTCAAGGAATAGGCCGCCGGCACGGAAGTGCAGCTCCTGCAAGCCGCGGCCCAGGGGTGCGGCGAAGAGGTCCTCCAGGGCGACCGGCAGGCCGGCCCCGCCGCTGCGGAGGAAGTGGATGGCCCGGATGTTGCCGGCGTTGGGGCTGTCCCGCAAGGCCAGTAGCGGCTCGATCGGGTTGCCCGCAAGGATCAGGCGGCGGACGCCCTGCAGCAGGGGGGAGGCCGCTAGCCGCCGCAACTGCTCGAGGGTGCAGCCGGCCCCCAGAGTGATCTCCTCGATCGGAACCTTGCCCAGCAGGCGGGCTTCCACTTCCTCAAACATGACCAGATTCGGCAGGCGGATCGCCGCGGGCAGTCCTCGTCGGAATGGCTGCTTGGCCCATTCGGCGGGTGTGCCGCTCAGGTCCGGCAGCTCGTCAGGGAGGAAGGGGTGGCCGCTCAGCCATTCCGGACGTCGCCAGCGAACTTTGACTGCCTCCGGGTCCCACCGCGGCCGTGCGGCCAAACTCACCTGCCAGCGAACGAACTCCGCCTGTTCCCACCGCCCTTGGTCTTCCAGCCAGTCTGCATAAACAAGCCGCAGGACCTCGTCGTCCGGCTGGTTGGCGATCGCGGCCCACAACTGTTCACGATGTATCATGCGTTGCTCCAGCCGTTGCGGGCCTCCCTTCACAAGTGCATAAAATGTCACCATGATGGATGATATCACCGGACCGCCTGTCCCTGCAATCAGCGTAGCGTGTGGACCCTGCGTAGTGGCGATGGGTGGGCCGCCGCTGCCGCTCCGACATGGCCCGGAGGAATAATCAGTTTGGCCATCGGAATAGTCGGGATTATCATTCGTTGCATGCCTGGCTGCATGATGAATGATCATTTGGTCATGGGAATAGTCGGGATTTTCGCCGTTGGCAGATGGGCGATGATTGCGGCAGTGTTTGGAATGATCAGTATGGCCATTGGAATAGTCGGGATTGGGGGCGGAGCAGGCACATTGCCGCCCCCCGACGCGTCTGCGGTCAGAACTGCTGCAGGAAGCGGAGGTCGTTTTGCCAGAACAGGCGGATGTCGTCGATGGCGTGGAGGAGCATGAGCATGCGTTGCGGCCCCATGCCGAAGGCGAAGCCGCTAACGCGGTCGGGGTCGTAGCCGCCGGCCCGCAGGACGTGGGGGTGGACCATGCCGGCCCCCATGATTTCCAGCCAGCCGGTCCCCTTGGTCAGGCGGTCGCGGTTGGGGTCGTCGGCCGGCCAGTCGATGTCCACCTCGATGCTCGGCTCGGTGAAGGGGAAATAGCTGCCGCGGATGCGGATGCGGCGGTGCGGCCCGAACATCCGCCGGGCGAACGCGGCGATGGTCCCTTTCAGGTCGGCAAAAGTCACATCCGGGCCGACCATCAGTCCTTCGACCTGGTAGAACTGGATTTCGCTGCGGGGACTGATGGCCTCGTTGCGGTAGCACATGCCGGGGAGGATGGCCCGGATGGGCCGTCCGGCGGCGGCCCGCATGACGTGGATCTGGCCCGGGCTAGTGTGGGTCCGCAACAGCACGCCGGGGGTGGTGGTGAAGAAGGTGTCCCACATGTCGCGGGCCGGGTGGTGCGGCGGCATGTTGAGATCGTCGAAATTCAGGGCTTCGGTTTCGACCTCGCGGCTGCGGAAGACCTGGAAGCCCAGCTCGGCGAAGATGGCGCAGATGCGGCGGAGGACCTGCGTGGCGGGATGGAGGCGGCCGCGCACCGGGCGACGGCCCGGCAGGGTGACGTCCAGCGGGGCGGTGGTCAGCTCGGCCTGGAGTTGCCGTTGCCGCCAGGCGGCCCAGGCGGCCTCATAGGCGGCCTCCAGGGCGGCCTTGACCCGGTTGACCGCCGCACCGTAGGCCGGTTTCTCCTCTTTGGGGAGCGTGGCGAGGCGGGCCAGGGCGGCTTTAAGCTCCCCTTTGTCGCCGAAATAGCGGGCGTGCCAACGGCGCAACGCCGCTTCGTCCGTGCAGGTATTCAACTCCTGCAACGCCGCCGCTTCGAGACCTTGGACGGCTTCTACCGACATAGGGATTAATGGGGATTATTGGGGATAACGGTTCCGGCGGACAGCGCAAAATCACGGCTCCCTGCCAACGGCCTGGCCAGCGATACGTGGCCTAACCCGCAGGCGGGGAGTTCCGGCCGACTCAGGCGGAAGCTGCCGCCGGGGCCGCCGGAAGGTGCTGGCGGGCCAGGGCGACCAGTTGGTCGAACACCTCCGGATCGCGGACGGCCAGCTCGGCCAGGGACTTCCGGTCGAGGGCGACCTGGGCAAGCTGCAGGCCGTGCAGGAACTGGCTGTAGCGCAAGCCCCGTTGCCGGCAGGCGGCGTTGATCCGGATGATCCACAAGGCCCGGAACTCCCGCTTGCGGACCTTGCGATCGCGATAGGCGTACACCCGAGCGCGGATCAGGGTGACCACCGCCTGGCGGTAGAGGTTGTGACGGGCTTGGCGGTAACCTTGGGTCAGATGCCGCAAGCGTTTGCGGCGTCGGGACTTCGGCGCTTTGCTGCGTGCACGTACCATGTCCGCGGTTCCTGCTGGAAGTTATACGTGATTTTACGCAATATTACTGTTGTAAATCGGTTGCCCTTGTCCGGTTGGGTCAGGCGGTTGTCGCCGTGGGCGGGGGCGGAGCAGCAGGCCGGACGCGGCGTCCGCCGACCCGTCCCAGCCCAGCGGGCGGCCCCGTTCGCCGCTCACAGCTCCCCCATCGCCGCCTTGTACTTTTTAAGGATGCTGCGGCTTTCGGCGATGATGCCGGGCCGGCGGAGCCGTCGCATCCGTGACGCGGGGATGTGGGCGTTGAGGTGCCGCCGGTTGCACTGGGCGTGCTTGATCTTGCCGTGGGCGGTCACCTGCATCCGTTTTTTGACGCTTTTGTTGGTCTTGTTTTTGTTGGCCATGGTCGTTGCTCCCCGGCGGGCATGCGGTGGGGCTGCCGCCGGCCTGTTTGCTGCGTGCAAGCTGTTACCGGTATGGAGTCCGTCGCCGTCCTACGGGTTATGGTCGTGTTGCGGGCGGTCGCCGGCCTGCATGGGTCCATAACGGTAAGCTATCGCCGCATAACAGGTCGCCGGACCGCATGGGCGGCCCCGAACGTACGCCGTTGCGACGGAACTATTACGATAGCCATACGGCGGGCAAACGGACAGCCCCCTGCGGCCATTTTCTGTCACCAGGGGAGGCGGAGGGCCCGCTAGGGGGTGGGGGCCGTCGCCGGACGGATCAGGAGCCGGCGGGGTCCTTGCCGCCGATCCAGGGGCCGGCGAGCTTCTGGTATTCCGGCGGCACGAGGATGTTCCCCTTGTCGCCGCCGCGCCAGCCGATGATGTTGTTGGGCCGGCCGCGCTTTTTGCTCCGCTCCTCCCAGCGGGCGGCCCAGGAGGCATCCGCCTCGCGGACCTGGCGTTTTTGCTTGTCCCAGAACAGGACCTTGCCGAAGCGGTAGCTCTGCACGCCCATGTTGACGGTGGTAAAGGCGGCGGCGCCCAGCTCCGGGGTGCTGAGGGTCTGCCGTCGCTTGACCGGGTCGTTCATGCGGCAGTGCTCCAGGAAGTCCTCCCACAGGGCGTAGGTGGCGTTGCCGCTGCGGGGGTTCTTGAAGACGTAGATCGGCTCGCCGAGGTTTTGCATGGGTTTGGCGGGTCCGCCCTGGATGTTTTGGGCGTAGACTTCAAAGCCCTGGAGGTAGTCGCCGCCGCCGACGAACTTGATGGTGGCCAGCCGTCCGCGGATCATTTCGCCGAGCTGGGTGTCGTTGCACATGGTGGCGGAGATAATGACCTGGCATCCCTCTTCGTAGTCGGCGACGACGGTGGCGGTGTCCGGAACGTCGCGGCCGTCGTATTCGAGGTAGATGCCGCCGGCGCCGACGACGCGGGCCGGATAGCGTACGCCCATGGCGGCGATCAGGTGGGTGGTCTGGTGGACGAACAGGTCGGTGAACATGCCGCCGCCAAACGGCCAGTAGCAGCGCCACTGGGCCCAGACGGCCCGGTCGAAGGGCATCTCTTCGGGGGTGGGGCCGAGCCGTTCGCCGGCACATTCAAAATCGCATCCCAGGAACATCCGCCAATCGATGGTCTGCGGCGTCATGTTCTTTTTGAGCGGGTAGTAGCGCCATTGCCCGACGATGGAGTTGCGGTAGTAACTGGTCTGGCCCTGGAAGACGTGGCCGATGTTGCCGTCGCGGATGTATTCGTAGGCGGCCTGCCAGGTGGGGTCGGCCATCGACTGGACGCCGATGGTGACGGTGCGACCGGTTTTTTGGGCCGTATCGACCACCAGGTGGGCTTCGGCGATAGTGCGGGTCATCGGTTTTTCGAGGTAGACGTCTTTGCCGCGTTCCATGGCGTCGATGGCCATGCGGGCGTGCCAATGGTCAGGGGTGGCGATGCAGACGACGTCGACCTGGCGGTTATCGAGGATGGTGCGGTAGTCTTTGGAGATGCGGTCTTTTCCGGCGTCGGCGGGGATGCCGCAGCGTTTGGCCGAGGGGTACAGGCCGCGCCCCTTTTTGTTGCCCAGCTCGGGGTCGCCGTCCCAGACGTCGCAGACGGCAAACGGCTCGACCCCTTTGCCCTCCTTTTGCATTTGCAGGATGACGTCGATGTGCTGCTGGCAGCGGCCGCCGACGCCGAGGAAGGCAACATGGATGCGGTCGTTGGCTTTGGCGATGCGGGCATAGCTGGCCGCCGGCAGGGTCGCCGCCGCGCCGGCTGCGGCGGTGGTCGCCAGGAACCGTCGCCGATGCATCGTGGTCTTCATGGCATTCCCCTCGGTAAACGGAATAGGTAACACTTGTTACGGATCCGGTAACACGTTTGAGGGCGGGTAGTGGCGTGCCCGGCCTGGTGCGGCCAGGTCCGCACCGTCATGGGGCCGTTTCGTCGCTCGCTCCGCTGCGGGGGCGTCGCGGCGAGCCATCATGGCTATTGTGCAGCCTGCGGCGACAGAGTCAAATCCTTTTGGGCCGCCGCGTCCGGTTTGCGGTACTTAAGTGTATGCGGCAAAAGCAGTTGCGATAACGATCGCCGATGAGGCTCCTGGGCCGGGCCTGCCCGGGGCGGGGTCGCGGGTAGGTGGGCGGGGTCGCCGGCGGGGGAGCCGGGTCCGGGCCGGGTTAGGGGCGGGAGCCGGTTTCACGGTTGGGGAGTAGCCTTGCGGCGTTGTTGCAAAAGCCAGGTGTACAGCTCGTCGGTGTTGTAGGCGGGGTCCCAGGAGTTGTGGCCGACGCCGGGGTATTCGGTGTATTTGGGGTTGCCGCCGGCCTGTTTGAGGGCGTCGATCATGGCGCGGGAGGCTTGCGGCGGGACGACCTTGTCGGCGTCGCCGTGAAAGCACCAGCAGGGGATGTGCTTGATGGTCGGGGCGATTTTGGGATTGCCGCCGCCGCAGATCGGCACGATCGCCGCCCACCGCTGCGGATAGGCCGCGGCCATCGCCCAAGTCCCGAACCCGCCCATCGACAGCCCCGTCAGGTACTGCCGGTCCGGGTCCACGTTGTACTTCTTCATGACCTCGTCCAAAATGGCGATGGCCCGTTTGCCGTCCGGGCGGTCCGGCGACCAACGGCCGACCACTTTCTCTTTGACCGCTTCCGCCTGCGGGAAAACGACGATGCAGCCGAAGGTCTTTTCCCGCTTTTTGATCGCCGGACCGATGCCGACCTGCACCGGTTTGGCTTTGCCCCCTTTGGTTTCGCCGGCCCCGTGCAGGAACAGGATGATCGGGTAGGGCTTGGTGCCGTCGTAATCGTGGGGGACGAAGACGACATACGGCGACTCGCTACCATCGGCGTTTTTGTGCACGGCGTCGATGAAGCCGGTTTTGGGGGCGGTTTTCGAGCCAGGCTCCTGGGCGGTGGCTACCAGGGCCAGGCCGGCGATCAGGGCCACAGTGGCGAGGCCGCGTGCGGGCATGGTCAGTCTCCTCTGTCACGGGGTAAGGGTCGGGGAGGGTGTCCGTTTCTACCTGCGCGGATTGAATTTACGGAAGCGGGTCCGAATTGGACAGGGGGCGGCGGCGACGCGGTCCGCACGGTGGGGCGAGAATCGGTCTCCGCCGGGTGCGTATCATGTCTTATGATGGCGACACATTGGGCGATCGAGACGCAGGGGCTATGCCGGACGTTCCGCAAAGGCGGCGGGGGATGGCGGCGGCGGAGCAGGCCGGACGCCGCTCGTGAATTTGTCGCTCTCGACCACGTGGACTTGCAGGTCCGCACCGGCGAACTATTCGGACTGCTCGGACCCAACGGGGCGGGCAAAACGACGCTGATCAAGATCCTGACGACGCTGCTGGCCCCCACCGCCGGGCGGGCCTGGGTCGATGGGATCGACGTCGTCGCCACGCCGGAAGCGGTGCGGCCGCGGATCAACATGGTCTCCGGCGGTGAAACGTCCGGCTACGGCATCCTCAATGTCCGCGAGAACCTCTGGCTATTTGCCCGCCTTTACGGCGTCCCCTCGGCGACCGCCTATGAACGGATCGAGCGGATGCTCCGCATCGTCGGCCTGAGCGAGCAGGCGGCTACCCGCATCAGCCACCTGTCCACCGGCCAGCGGCAAAAGATGAACTTCTGTCGGGGATTCATCACCGATCCGAAAATTCTGTTTCTGGACGAACCGACCCTGGGACTGGATGTGACCAGTGCCCGGGCGATCCGGGGCTTTTTGCGGGAATGGCTGGCGGAGCGGCCGCACCGGACGCTGTTGCTGACCACGCACTATATGGCGGAGGCGGAGGAGCTGTGCGACCGGGTGGCGATCATCGACCGGGGCCGGATTTTGGCCTGCGACACGCCCGCCGGATTGAAGCGGCAGGTGCAGCAGCATCCCCGCTTCGACATTTGGCTGGCACCGTCAAACGATGGTTGGGGTAACGTGCCGCGGCTGCCCGGGGTGGCCCATGCCAGCGTCACGACCGGGCCGGCCCAGGTGCTGCTGCGGGTGGCCCTGACCGAGGAAGCAGCGATCGGCAGCGTCGTTCAGGCCGTGGTTGAGTCCGGCGGCCGCATCCTCACTCTCCGAAAGGTCGAGCCGACCCTGGAGGACGTCTTCATCCAGCTTGTCGGTCACGGCCTGGATGCGGACGCAGGGGATGCGGCCCCGCCCGCGGCGACGGCAGTCGGGCCGGCCTAGACCAATGGTCTAGAAACAAGGATGCGAATGTCGTTCAAACGACAAATGTTTGACCGATCGAACGCGCAATCGGATGTTCGGACAACTGACCAGGCCCCGCTCTGGCAACGCGTCCGGCTAGTTGCCATCGTGGTGCTAGCCCGGACTTATCCCCGCGTGGCCTGGCTGTTCCGCAGCCGGGTGTGGCTGATCCAGGAGACCGTGCTGCCCGTGCTGGCGACGGCGGGGTTTGTCTATGCCTATGAGGCGATGCAGGCGCCGCCGCAGTACGCCGGGGTGGTCGTGCTCGGTGCGGCCATGACCACTTTCTGGCTGAACGTCCTGTGGGGCATGGGGGCCCAGTTGTACTGGGAGCGGGACGCGGGGAACCTGGAGCTGTTTGTGATGTCGCCGGCGCCGCTGATGGCCGTTCTGACCGGCATGGCCGTCGGCGGGATGATCACCACGGTCATCCGCGCGGCGGCGATCACCGCCACCGGCGTACTGCTGTTCGACGTGCCGTTGCGGCCGACCAGTTGGTGGCTGTTTGCCGGCCTGTTTGCCCTAACTCTTTGCGCCCTATATGGTTTAGGGATGATGTTCGCATCGCTGTTTTTGCGATGGGGGCGCGAGGCGTGGCATTTGGTCAGCCTCCTGCAGGAGCCGATTTATTTGGCCAGCGGGACGAACTTTCCGGCGGCGGTGCTGCCGCGGGCGGTGCTGGCCGTGGCCTGCCTGGTGCCGCTGACGTTGGGGATGGACGCGATGCGGCAGGTGATGTTCGCCACGCCGGGCGTGCTACCAGTAGCGGCGGAGGCCGCTATTTTGGCGGGACTGGCCGTGCTGTTTTTGACCCTGGCCGGACGCAGCCTGCGGTACCTGGAACGCCGCGGGCGGGAGGAGGGGCGGCTGACCCTCCGCTGGCAGTAGCCGTCGGGTATGAGCCTCCGTTGGCAGTAGCCGTGCCGCATGGCCCTCCGTTGGCAGTAGCCCTCGCCGCATGGCCCACAGTTAGCGGTCGCTCACTGCGGCGTTAGGCACGATGGGCGCCGTCTACCCCGATTGCGCGAGGTAAATCCTTATCGCACAAGCAGTTGTGATCGCAAGGCCAGTCGGTTTGTCACGGTCGGCGAGGGGGCTTATCCCCGCAGCCAAGGCGGCAGTCTTATCCCCCCAGCCATGGCGGTGGCTCCCCCGGCGGGGGCAGTTGCACCACCCGCACGTTGCGGATCTGCGGATGACCCCGCACCGCTTCGATCGCGGCCTCCGGCGGCGGACTGTCCAGGTTCAGGATACCGACCGCCTCGCCGCCCCGGCTCTGTCGCCCCACCGTCATCTGGGCGATGTTCACCTGATGGTTGCCGAAGATCGTGCCCACGAACCCGATCAGCCCCGGCACGTCCTGGTGGTTGAACAGCATCATCACGCCGTCCAAGTAGCCCTCCATGCGGAACGGCCCGAGCTGCACCAGGCGGGGGTACTGGTCCCCGAACAGGGTGCCTGCCGCCAGGGTAATCCCCTGTTCGGTTTCCACTTCGGTGACCAGTACGGCGGCGAAGTCCCCCTTTTTCGGATTGGTCGATTCGCTGATCTCGATGCCCCGCTCGCGGGCCAAAAACTCGGCGTTGACCAGATTGACCTCTTCGCTAAGCCGATACTCCAGCAGTCCGGCGGTGAACGCAGCGGTCAGCAGGCGGGTCTTGCCGCCGCTCCAGTCGCCGCGGTAGGTCAGCGTCGCCTTGCGGATGGCCCCTTGCCCCAACTGGGCCTGCAATAGCCCCAGGCGGCGGGCCAGGTCCAGATACGCCCGCACCTCCGCCAGCTCCCGCGGGTCGAGCGACGGCATGTTCACCGCGTTGGTGATCCGCCCGTGCAGCAGATAGTCGATCACCAACTGGGCCGCCTCCGCTGCTACCGTCTCCTGGGCTTCGACCGTCGATGCTCCCAAATGCGGCGTCAGCACTACGTTCGGCGCCCGCAAAAGCGGGTGGTCCGGCGGCACCGGCTCGACGCTGAACACGTCGATCCCCGCCCCGGCGATCGTCCCGGCGGCCAACGCCGCGGCCAACGCCTGCTCGTCGACTACCCCGCCGCGGGCCACGTTGATGATCCGCGCCGTCGGCTTCATCAGGCTCAGCTCCCGGGCACCGATTAGCCCGCGGGTCTCCGCCGACAGCGGCACATGCAGCGTCAGGAAATCGACCTGCGGCAGCAATTCCTCTAGCGACGCCGCCGCCTCGTAGCCCAGCTCCGCCACCCGGGTGGCGGTCACAAACGGGTCCAGCACCACCACCCGCATGTCCAGCCCCTTGGCCCGCCGGGCCACCTCCCGCCCGATCCGGCCCAGGCCGATGATCCCCAGCGTCTTGCCGGCCAACTGCGTGCCAATCAACGCCTTGCGTTCCCACTGGCCGGCCTTCAGCCGGGCGTCCGCCTCGGGGATTCGCCGGGCCAGCGCCAGCAGCAGGGCGATGGTGTGCTCCGCCGCGGCGACCGTGTTCCCCCCGGGGGTGTTCATCACCACAATCCCCTGGCGGGTGGCCGCCGCCACGTCGATCGTGTCCACTCCCACGCCGGCCCGCACGATCGCCCGCAACCGGCCCGCTGGCGTCAGCACCTCCGCCGTCAGCCGCGGCTGTGACCGCACAATGCACGCCTCGGCTTCCCGTAATGCCGCCGCCAGCTCCGCACCCCGCAGACCGACCCGGATGTCCACCTCCAGACCTGCCCGCCGCAACAGCTCGATCCCCGCCGCCTCCAAATGGTCGGCGATCAGTACCCGTGGCATGGTTCCTCGCATCCGCTTATGGAATACGTTCGGCTGATGATGCTACGGAATTAGAAATAGTAGAACGGCCGCAGGGGGGAAACCGCCCGTTGCCGCACCTGGTGGCGATGGCGGGGACGGTGGCGATAAACAGCGGCCGCGGCATGGGGGCAATCGTCTTTTGCCCCACGGCGTGCGGCCGCGACGGAGAGAAGCCTGCGGGGACGGACACGCCAGCCTTCCACTCGATGGACAAGTGCTGCCGGTCAGCTACCGCGACCTTATTCATAATTCAAATTCAAATAGCTGCCATATCTGGATGGACGTTTCTCTCCCCGAGGCCAGGTATTGCCCGTCCGGACTCCACGCCACGCTCCTGACCCGATCCGTGTGCCCTTGGAGGGTCCGCAGCAGTTTGCCGCTGGATGCTTCCCACACCCGGACCGTCTTGTCAGAACTCCCCGAGGCCAGGTATTGCCCGTCCGGACTCCACGCCACGCTAAAGACCCAATCCGTGTGCCCTTGGAGGGTCCGCAGCAGTTTGCCGCTGGATGCTTCCCACACCCGGACCGTATTGTCATCACTCCCCGAGGCCAGGTATTGCCCGTCCGGACTCCACGCCACGCTCCAGACACTATCCGTGTGCCCTTGGAGGGTCCGAACCTTTTTGCCGTTCGTGTAGTCCCAGATATGGACATTCTTGTCTACACAAGCGACGGCGAGCCAGCGGTGTTTCGGATGCAGCGACACCTCTTCGACGGCAGCCGGATGTTCCATGTACCGCATGTACACGAATGCATTGCCGCGCAGGCGGGCAATTTGCCGGGATAGTTCCTGAGCCTGTTTGACGAGCTTGTCGATCTGTTCCTGGTGTTTCTGAATTTCAGTCTGGTCCAGCAGGCCAAACCTGACCCTGGCTTGCTGATCAAAATCCTTGAGCTTCCGCTCCGATTCGGCCAGGACCTTGGTCAGCTCCAGGCAAATCTTGTCTAGCCGGTCGAGCCGCTCTTTAACCTGGGCCACTCTATGGTGCGTGCCGAGATCCTTGGCCAGCTCGTCCATGCGGCGTTTGAGGTTGTCGTAGTCACTTTTCAGCGTGGCGTAAGACTGATGCATTTGCTCGGGTGTAAGGTTGTTGTCCACGCCACCGGTGAGCTGGACCAACGGCCAGGCAAACAAGATGTATTCCGTCGTAAACGTCATCTGTTTCAGCTCCTGTTGGAGCTGTTGCGAGCCTTTGTAGATAGCTTGGTCATCGAAGGATATGCCTGTGAGGGTAGGCACGTTACCGCGGAAATCCCGCATCAGGCGATCGAAACCGTGCTTCAGGGTCTCTTCGGCCTGCTTGTACTGATCCGCATTGAGTTGTTCGTACTGTTTTTCTGTAGTTTCAGTTCGGCTGTACTGTCCTCCGATCCAAAATACACGGGCACTGATGGTCGATGTGGAACTTTCCTTATTATGGTCTTTTGAATAGCGGGCTTTGAAATCATCGATCATTTTGTTCATGGCTTCGGTGCGGGCGTTTTCGTCCGCCTGGGCCAGTCGGTGGATCTCGCCGAGCGGGGCGGTGATTGCCACCTGTCCGTTGATCAGGAAGCTGACGCACTTATTTTCGTCCGCAATTTGCATGCGGCATTGTTCCAGCAGTTTGTCGACCATATTTTCCACCATTCGCGGGGCAATCACCGAATCGGCAGCGTTCTGCCGCACCGCCAGGCTCACCAGCACGTGCTGACGGGCCATCTGCAGGATGGAATTAGCAGAACGGACGACGCCCGTTGTACTGTCGTATTCGATAAAGGCATCGGGCGAGCGGCCTTGGCCATCCTTGAGACTCCGCAATGCCTTGTGCAATTGGTGCAGGCTCTCTCGCGTAACATTAATCTGGGCATACAGTTGCAGTTGCTCGAGGCGAACACGCATCTGGCCGGTGCACCGCAGGGCGGTATCGCCGAACAGTAGCGGCTGGCCACTTTCCTTCTCCACCCGCTCCACGGCGGCACGGTCGATTTTCAGCCGCACCTGATGGTTGAAATTACGACTATTCTGATCGGAAATGGCATAATTCTGGACGCCCGCGGCAGACAATCCAAAAAGGTATGCATCCTGTTTGATTTGTGGTTGCTCGAAGGTCAGCTTCAGCTCGTTCGGGTCCTTGCTCCGATCTTCGGCGATCCGTTTGCGGACGAGGTTGCGGATTTTTGTGCGGTGGGCATCCTCCTCCAGCAGGTCTTCGATTTTAAGTTCAATATCGGCAACGGTTTGCGCACCATCCAGGACGCGGTCGTGGGGTTTCACCGGGATGCGGGTACCGTCGGCGGCGACGCGGCGGATGTGCGGAACGTACCACACGGGGAGGATGAACACCTTGTCCCCCTGCACGGCGTAGCTGATGACAACGGGGACTTGCTGGCCGTCAATTTCCAGCGTCTGCTTGAGTTGATTGAAGCTGGACGGCAGCGGCGTGACCGAGTCGGCCTCCAGGGGGTTTTGGCTGTGGGACGGCCCTGCCGAGAGGACCCACACGCCGCCGAGCAGAAGAAACCAGTAAGCTGTGCGGTACATGGTCATGGCCTCCACGTAGGGGTTCAAGGGGTAATTCGCCCCGCCGTCGACGGGATTTTGGAAATTCTGTTTTTTTTTGCAAAAAATACTGCCGCCTATTTCCTAGCCGGGATTGGACTATTAATATCCAATCTTACCACGGACCCGAGTATAGGTGCAAGGAATCGACGGGTGACCGTTGCGGGCCTTTTCGCGGTCGCCGGGGTCCATGCAGTCGCCGTGGGGGTGCGGAAAGTGCTAAAATACCGGTGGTGAAGCCAACCGAGCCGGGAGGGGTCATGTCACAGGCCAAAAACGTATTGGGCGGGCCGTTACAGCCCTGCTCGTTCAAACCATTGACGGGGTTTTATCGTAACGGCTGCTGCGACACCGGTCCGGAGGACGTTGGATTGCATACGGTCTGCTGTCAGGTGACGGCAGAATTTCTGGCCCATCAAAAATCGATCGGGAATGACTTGATCACGCCGTATCCGCCGTATGGTTTCCCCGGACTGAAGCCGGGGGACCGCTGGTGCGTGTGCGTGACGCGGTGGAAGCAGTCGTTGGAAGCGGGCGTGGCCTGCCCCGTGATTTTGGAAGCCACCCACATCCACGCATTGGAGTTTGTTGACTTGGAGGACCTGAAGCGGCACGCGATCCCGATCGATTCGCCGCACAACGGCTAGGCGATAGCCGCAGGAGGAGCTAGCAGCAGAGGCGGGCCGGTAGGTGGCGTCGTCGCCGTGGCGGCCGCAAGGGTGCCGACGCAATCCGGCTCCGTCAGGCGATCACTTCCCGCACGACGCGTCCGTGGACGTCGGTGAGGCGGAAATCGCGGCCGGCGTAGCGGTAGGTAAACTTTTCGTGGTCGAAGCCGAGCAAATAGAGGATGGTAGCGTGCAGGTCGTGCACGTGGACGGGGTTTTCGACGGCCTTGAAGCCGAATTCGTCGGTGGCGCCGATGGCCTGGCCGCCCTTGACGCCGCCGCCTGCCAGCCAGACGGTGAAACCCCAATGATTGTGGTCACGGCCGTTAACCTTGCCGGCGTTGGCCCCCGGTTGCGGCAGCTCGACGGTGGGGGTACGGCCAAACTCGCCGCCCCAGATGATGAGCGTCGATTCAAATAGGCCGAGCCGCTTGAGGTCGCTGATCAGTGCGGCAATGGCTCGATCGACTTGTGCGGCCAGGCGGCGGTGGTTGACCTCGAGGTCGTCGTGGTTGTCCCAGGGTTGTCCAGCCCCGTGCCAGACCTGCACAAAGCGGACGCCGCGCTCGACCAGCCGCCGGGCCAGCAACAGGCTGCGGGCCTGTTCGCTATTGCCGTAAGCTTCCAGCACATGCTTGGGTTCGCGGCTGAGGTCGAAGGCTTCCGCCGCTTCGGTCTGCATCCGGAAGGCCAGCTCGAAGGACTGGATGCGGGCCTCCAGTTGCGGGTCGTGTGTCCGCTGCTGCTGGTGCAGCCGGTTGAGGCGTTGCAACAGCTCGAGTTGGCGTTTTTGGGCGTCGCCGCTGAGGTGGTGGTTGCGAACGCACTCGATCAATTTTTCGACATCCGTATGGCGGGTGTTCAGGTACGTCCCCTGGAAGACGCCGGGGAGGAAGCCAGCCTGCCAGTTTTGGGACTCCTGGATGGGGTAGCCGCCCGGGCACATGACGACGAAGCCGGGCAAGTTGAGGTTTTCGGTGCCCAGGCCATAGGTGACCCAGGAACCGAGGCTGGGCCGGGGGAGGCGGGCCTCGCCGCAGTTCATCAGCATCAGGCTCGGCTCGTGGTTGGGGACATCGGCGTGCATGGAGCGGATGACGCAGATGTCGTCGATGTGGCGGGCGGTGTGCTGGAAGATCTCGCTAACTTCTAGGCCGGACTGGCCGTATTTGTGGAACTTGAACGGCGAAGGGAAGGCCGCGCCGGTGCGTCGTTCCGTCTTAAGGTTGCCGTTGGGCAAGGGCTTGCCGGCGTATTTTTGCAGCATCGGCTTGGGGTCGAAGGTATCGACGTGGCTGGGGCCGCCGTTGGCAAAGATGTGGATAACGTGTTTGGCCTTGGCCGGGAAGTGCGGCTTTTTCGGCGCCAGCGGGTTGACCGCACCTTTAGCCTCGGGCACGAGCAGGCCGGCGTCCTGCAGCACTGTCGCCAGGCCGATCATCCCCATGCCGATGCCGCAGCGGGCCAACATTTCCCGTCGGCTGATATATTGCGGTATCATCGCAGCATCCCCCAGTAGTCGTCTAACACATATCTTACCGGTGATGGCAGCAACCGTAACGAGTTCCTAGGGCCTGACCGCCCACGTTGAGCGGGGGACCACATGGGTTGTTCAGTCCACAAACGCGAACTCATTGCTAATTAGCAAAATCTGGGCCAACTGCACCCACGGCGAACACCCTGCTTTTGAGTCCGCCGGCGTGGGCGCCTGCTCGACGAACTCGCGGCACAGCTGCTGTTCTTGCGGCGTCGGTTGCCGCCCAAGGACAACGCGATACAGTGCGGCGATTTTGTCCGCCGCGGTCGACCCCTGGGCTATCTCCGGACGAGCCGCGATCGCCTCGGCCATCTGCACCACAAACGGACTGTTGAGCAGGAACAACGCCTGTTGCGGCACGGTTGTCTCGTATCGCATCGGTGCGTGCTGGTCGGGGCTGGCGACATCGAAGGCCCGATAGAGCGTGGCAAAATCGGAGCGGTCCATGAAGCCGTAGATGCTCCGCCGCATGCTGTAGGGGGGCTTGAGAATGTTCACAGGCCGGCCGTAAATGGTGCGGTCCAGGCGGCCGGAGACCAGCAGCATCGAGTCCCGCAGGGGCTCAAAGTCCAGCCGGCGGCGGTTGTACCGTGCCAATAGAAGATTGTCGGGGTCCCGTTGGAGCAGCTCTGGCGTGACCTGCGAGGACTGCTGATACGTCGCCGACAGCATGATTTTCTTGATGAGCCGCTTGACGCTCCAGCCGTCGCGGATGAATTCATCGGCCAGCCAGTCGAGCAGTTCGGGATGGGTCGGCGGGTCGCAGCGGGTGCCGAAGTCGCTCGGCGTGCGGACGATTCCCTTGCCAAACAGGTGGAGCCAGACGCGGTTGGCCATGACGCGGGCGGTGAGCGGATTGGCCGGACTTGCGATCGCCTGGGCCAACTCCAGACGGCCACTGCCTTTGGAGAACGGAGATCCGTTCGGGGCAACGATCCGGGGAGCCTGTCGTGGCACCTTTGGGCCGCGATTATTCGGGTTGCCCCGCAGAAAGATGACCGGTTCGGTGGGCTGTGGGTTGTCAAAGAGCACATGGGCCCGCGGCGGTGCATGAGGATTGGAGGCACGGAAGGCGTCGATTTGCTGTTTGATGCGGGCCAAGGCTTCGCGGTCGGCACGATTCTGGATCTTGTCGAATTCCTGCACGGGGATGTCGAGTGGTCCGCCGGGAGCATTCCAACCGAGCGTGGCGGCATATACAGCACAACCGGCGACGGCCGCCGGTGCCGGCTCGGCCAGCGTGCGGGCCACACCGGCCCATAGCTCGGCCGGCGAGCGGGGCGGTGCCGCCAGCCACGCCGCACGCAGCCGCGGATGCAACTGAGCGCACGGCCCCGTCCGGTTGCGGATGTGGGATTGCCACTGCGGCCAGTCCTTCTGCGGCATCGAGGCCAGCCGCCACGCCGGCCCCACAACGCTGTTATCGGCTGCATGCCGGTTCGACACATACTGCCGCCAGCGTTCCACTACGTATGGGGTCAGGTCGCGGTCGCGGGCCAGGTTACGCAGTTGCTCCGCGTTCGATTGTCGGGCGTCCCACGCCGCTTGCAGGTATTTGGCTAACTGTTCCGGCCGGCGAAGCTGCTGCAGATGGGCCATATGCCGCCGCTCGATTTCTTCCTGGTACTGCTTTTCCCGCCGGGCCAGCTCGTTCTCGAAGGCGATCACCTCCGGCGTGCGTTTGACTTCCTCGATCAGCGGCAAGTCTTTGGGTTCGTGGCTACTGGCGAACACGCCGTACAGGCCGTAGTAGTCGGCCATGCTCACCGGGTCGTATTTGTGGTCGTGGCAGCGGGCACAGCCGACGGTGAGGCCCATGGTCGTGCGGCACAACACGTCGATGCGATCGTCGATGATATCGTGGATGTTGTTGAGGAACCGCCGGCCCAAGGTGAGGAACCCAAGCGCGGCCAGCGGCCGGCGGTCGCCGCCTAGGTCGAGCTGGTCCGCCGCGATCTGCTCGATCAGAAAGCGGTCATAAGGCTTGTCTTCGTTGAACGAGCGGATCACATAGTCGCGGTAAGTGTACGCGTAGGGGTAGTTGCGGTCTTCGGTGAAGACGTACCCCTTGGTGTCGGCGTAGCGGGCGAGGTCAAGCCAGTAACGCCCCCAACGTTCGCCGAAATGCGGCGACGCCAGAAGGCGATCGATGAGTTTTTCCCAGGCGTTGGGGTCAGGATCGTGCACGAACGCTTCGATTTCCTGATAGGTGGGGGGTAGGCCGATCAGGTCGATGTAGGCCCGGCGGATGAGCGTGCGGCGGTCTGCCAGAGGCGACAATGTCAGCCCGTGACTGCGTAGCTTCGCCAGGACGAAGCGATCAATGTCATTACGGATACGGGCATCCTCGATGGCGGGCACGGCGGGCCGCACCACCGGTTGGAATGCCCAATGTTTCTGAGGCTGCTGGGCCGACTCTGTCTGACGATCCGACGGCAGCGGCGCACCCATACTGACCCACTGGGCAATCGCCGCGACCGCCGCGGGGGGCAGCGGCTGTTTGGGCGGCATCGGGTAATCGGTCTCTCGCCGCACGGCCCGGACCAACAGGCTGGCATCCGGCTTGCCGGGCACGACGATCGGGCCGGCATCGCTGCCGGCCCGGATTCCCGCCGTGGTGTCCAGACGGAGGCCCGCATTTTGCTTTTTCGGCCCGTGGCAGGAGTAGCAGTGCTCGGCGAATACGGGCCGAACGTGCTTTTCAAAGAACTCGACACCCTCGGCGGAGGCTGCGGGACTCGGAGGGGGCAGATCGGCCGCAACCGCCGGAGGCAAAGACACAATCAGGCCGCAAACGCATGTCAGGACCGAGCCTGTACAGGCCCACGCCGGGTAAACCATCCGCCTCACGGAGCACCTCGCATCTTCGGCGTAATCAGACGTATCGAACGCTAGTGGCGGGCGCAATTTTCAGGGGGGACATTACAAATATACACCGTGGATTGATAATAAGCAAGTAAAAAGTGGCCAAAAGTTATGATTTTGACGCCTTGCTGTAAGCTACCATGTCGCGGTTTACACAGCTTATCCGGCCTGGCCTTCCAAGGCGAGGATGGCCTGGCGGATGGTCTCCGGTATGGGGATTTTCTGGTTGCGGCCGTAATCGTAGCTGACGACCACCACCTCCCCCTCCGCGGCGATGGCATTCCAACTCTGACTGGCCAAAGCGTACTGCAGCGTGATCCGATCGGATTCCATACGCACCAGGCGAGTGGCGACGGCGATACGGTCGGGATACCGTAACGGACGCCGATAGCGAGCCTGGGTGCTGGCGACGATCGGGCCGTGGCCGATACTATCCTTGAGCTGCAGCCAGCCGATGCTGTCCAAATAAGCGATACGGGCCTGCTCGAAGTAGCGGAAATACACCACGTTATTGACGTGGCCGTAGGCGTCCATGTCCCCCCACGCCACGGCAAGCTCCACGATGACCGGATAGCCGCGTAATAGGTCGTGCCAAGTCATGGCGTTGTTGTAGCAATGCGGGTTACGGCGCACAATCGTTTGACGATGGCCAATTCCGATGGCCGCGGTTGCAGCGGGTGGCGCTTGCCCGTTTGCGGGTCAATTCCGATGCTGAAAAATATGCCGTAGTGGTGCATAAGTCGACGAAGTGATCCTGGTCGGTCGCCGGGAGAGTCGGGGGGGTTCGTGGTGTCCGGACATCATGGTACAACTCTCGCGGGACGGTACCTGGCCGTAATCGCCGCGTTGCTAGGGTGGATGTTCGACGGCATGGAGATGGGGCTGTTTCCCCTGGTGGGTCGGGACGCGTTGCGGGAGCTGTTGGGGGGAACACCGGATCAGAACCGGCTGGATCTATGGTACGGCATTGTTTTGGCCGGCTTTTTGGTCGGTGCGGCGACCGGCGGCGTTGTTTTCGGCTATCTCGGCGACAAATTCGGCCGCGTGCGGGCCATGACGGCGAGCATTCTGCTCTACTCCTTATGTAGCGGCCTGAGTGCGGCGGCCCAGTCCCCGGCCCAGCTTGCCCTACTGCGGTTTTTGGGTGCGTTGGGCATGGGGGGGGAGTGGGCCTTGGGGGTCGCCTTGGTCATGGAGCTATGGCCAGGTGCGTCGCGGGCGCTGATGGCCGGATTGATCGGTGCGTTCGGCAATTTCGGCTACACCATCTGCGGCGGCATCGCCTACGGTCTAAACCACACTAGCCCGGGGCAAATCGAAGGATGGCTCAGCAGCATCGGCATGCCGGCGGCGTGGACGGATGCACTCACGGCGAATCGCTACTGGCGGCTTCTGTTTCTGGTCGGGGCCGTGCCCGCCCTGCTGACCGTGCTGATCCGCCTGTTCGTACCGGAATCTGACAAATGGACGCAGCAGCGGCAGGCCGGCAAGGCTTCCCACTGGTCGGAGCGGGACCTTTTCGGCGTGGTGATAGGGGCGATCGCCGCCATCGGCGTGATCACCCTGTGGGGTCTGCCGCCGGAGCGGCTTTCTACTTCCTTGCGAATCATCGGTTCTGCGATCGGATTAGTGATCATTATTGTGGGCTATCTGACGCCGGCCTGGGGATATTTGCAGCGGAGCGGTCTAGCGGCGGCGGCCCGGCGATCGACCCTTCGCCGCATGCTTTTGGGAGCGGGTCTAAGCGGCGTGCCTCTATTAGGCACGTGGGCAGGCCTGATGTGGATGTATATGTGGGTCAGCCATTTGCCGGGCGGCGACGATCCGAACGCCAAGCCGCTGATGCAGATCGTCTCGTCGGTGGCCGCCGCCGTGGGGTGCGTGATCGGGGCGCTGCTGAGCGGCGTGGCGGGCCGCCGGCCGGTTTACGCTGGATTGTGCATTCTGTCACTTGCCAGCATGATGGCGTTTTACCGTTGGAATACAGCGTATGATACAGTATTCCTGGTATCGGCCGGCGTGATGGGGATGGTTTCCGCTGCCTTTTATGGATGGTTACCGTTGTATTTGCCGGAATTGTTCCCCACCGCGGTGCGGGCGACCGGGCAAGGATTCGGGTTCAACTTCGGGCGGATCATTGCCGCGGCGGGCAACCTGCAGATGGCCAACCTGTTGGCGGCGTTCGACAATGATTACTCACGGGCCTGCACGGTTGTGGCGGGGGTGTATATCGTTGGCCTGATCCTGATCGCCCTCTCGCCGGAGACGCGGGGCCGCCCCTTGCCGGAGTGAAATGGATGATTGCCGGGCGATGGGCATGGGCAACTAACCATTCTAAAACCCACGTACGTTAAATCGCGTAAAACTTCTGTAAGTAAAACCGAATCTTAAAACTCGCGGGGCCACACGCCTAACTGCGGCGGACGGTCATATCCCGAGTTGTATGTAACAGACGTACACAAGTCTGAAAAATGCGTGCCTTATCCACCAGAGCTGTCTCTCCAACTTCCGTCAGGACGTGGGGGTCTGCTGCAGGCGTCGCAAGGCGTCGTGGGCCTCCCACACCAACGGGTGCCCCTCGAATCCGGTGACCGCCTTGTAGTACTGCACCGCCCGGCGGACATCCCCCAAGGCTTCGTAGCAGCGAGCGATGGCAAAGAGGGTATCGGCACCGCTTTTGTAGTAATCCTTGTACTTGAGGAAGCAGTGGACGGCGTTTTCCGGGCGGCCCAACTCGTCCAGATAAAGGTAACCCAACATCTTGGTGGCCTGGTACCAGGCTTCTTCCTCGCCGCCGGAACCTTTGTCGCTTTCGTAGTGGATGTCTTCGAGGATTTTGACGGCCTCGTCCCGCTGGCCGCGGCGGAGCAAGACGCGAGCTTGCGTCAGACGGACGGCATTGCCCTGGGGCTGCATGATCGCCGCCAATGCGGCCAAGTGACCGGCCCATTCCAGCAGCTCCACGGACGGCTCCTTGGCGTTCAACGCCGCGGCGGCTTTCCGCAGGCAATAGTCCACGTCCAACCACCTTGCCACCTTGTCTTTGACCTGTTCCAGGCGTGCGGGTTGCAGCGAATAGTAATATGAATCCTTCTTGCGAAGCAGGTCGGCATCGTCCGGGGCGTAGGTCAACGCCGTTTCCACCATCAGCACGGCGTTAAGGGGATCGCCTTTTTGGGCGTACAGCTCCGCCAATTTGCGATACGTCTCTAGTACGATAGTGCCGCCCGCCTCGAGGTAGCGGCGGAGATGGGCGATCGCCGTGTCGTAGTCCTGTTTCTCTTCGGCTCGGCTGGCCAATCGCCGCAGCGACTCCAAGTAGGCCTGTTTCTGCTCTGGCGTCAATTGATGGATGCCTAGGCTTTCGGCGGTCTGCACCACGGCTTGCAATGCCTGTTCGGCCTGCTCGCTTTCCCCGCTCTGCTCGAAGGATTCGGCCAGCTTGAAGTGGATTTGAGGGGCCCGCTGCGGTTGACCCAATGCGGCGATCCGCAAAAATCCCCGGCCGCGATTGCGGTCCGCCGCCTCTGGCCGTTCGATCAAGGCCAAGCCCAACTGTTCCACATAGGCGTAGTCAAAGTCGCGGGGTAGTCGGCCGTGGCGTTGCCGGGTTTCTAGGAACTCCTCCTCTTTAAGGGTTGGGTAGAGGTTGATTTTCAGCTCACGGGCCGCCGCATGATCGGGCTGCTGGGTCAGGACGCGTTCCACGGCGGCGATGGCCTCCATGCGGCGGCCGGGATGGTCCAACTCCCTCTCGCCGATCCGGGCAACCATCTGTGGATGGAGCCGCAATGCTAGCTCCCAGGCATCGAACAGCGTCTCTGCACGCACGCGGGGGTCATAATCACCCGCGATGGGATCCAGCAATCGCCGGAGCAGCTCGGCCGCCACGTCGAACTCCTTGCGGTGCAGGTGCAGCAGCGTCCGCAAATAATCAATCCGAGCTTGCAGTGATGGCTGCTTGCTTTCGACCAGGTGGAGGAACCTCTCCGCTTCCTGAATTTGCTTTGGCGACGGGGGCTGCATCAGCAGTGCGGCGGCCCGCTCCAGGCAAAGCCGATAGTCCACCATCGCCGCCAGGGCCGGGTCGGCGACGATCGCCTCCGGGGTCAACCGGCGGTGCAGCTGGACTAGCCCGTCGTGGGCCAAACGGCTATTCGGATCCAGCTCCTGCGCCCGCCGCAAAAACTCTAAGGCGGTCCGCAACTGTCCAACGTGCATGTAACTGTAGCCCCGCAGCAGATGCTTGTACAACCGCAGCGGCGGCAGGAGGAACACGGCGTACACAAAATAGATAGTCAGTGGCACCAACAACACAACGGCGCCGCCCCCGCTCGGGAACAGCTCCCCCACTCGCAGCAGGTGCAACGCCACGCCCAGCGTTGCACTCATGGCCATGATCTCAACCTCGGATTCCTCGGTTTCGCCGCAAAGTGTTAAGAGGTAGAAAAACGGCAAACCTGCCAACAAGTACACGGCAATCCAGTAGCGGGCCGCCGGAGTATCCATCCCACCCAGGCGGTTGAGATACTCGATCCCCACATAGATCACAGCCGCGGCCAAGGCGAGCCCCAGCCCAAGCCGCCATCGCCGGTCGGCGGTCTGGCGGAACTTCGCGAAACCATAGCCAAGCAACAGTCCGCCTGCGGCGAAGTAGACTAACCATGCGTGCGGGAGTAGCCCCGCTGGCGGCGGCTCTGCCTGGGCGGCCGATTCCCCGTTCAGACCCGGCGAGGCGTCAGTCCCTGCGATCCACCCAAGTAATCCCGGATGTCCTGTCAGCAGGGCGATCAGCAGTCCGCCGACCACGCCGCCATAAACGAACGATGGGCTTTCCAATAAAACCAGGACGGGGAACGCCAGCCAGTTTCGCCAGGGCCGCAGTCCGCGGCGGATTTGGATCACCGTCGCCAGGCTCAAACTGACAGACAGCCCACACAGGACACCGGCGACGATCCACAGCAGGCCCCGATCTGGGCGACCGCCGGAATCCACGGCAGCGTGTACCGCCGCGTAAAGCCATAGGCCAAGGAACAAACCCTTCAGCAGGTACTCTCTGGTTACACGTGTGCTCATGTATTACGCATCTCCCCTTGCGAGCGGGGCGTCCGTCCCGGTCAACATTCTAATACGGAATCGAATGTCGTTGCAACGAATACTGTGGCAACGAATATTGTGGCAACGAATATTGTTGCGACAAATGTCGTTGCCACAAATATCGTTGCGACAAATGACGTCGGATGGACCAATATTGCCGAAGCCTTTTCTGTCGTCCACCTGCAGCGGCGGCCGACCGTCTCAAGCGTCCCGGCCCGTCGGGGGGAGGGGCGTTATTGCTCCGCCGTGGCCGCCGAAGGTTTAGAGCAACTTACTAGCATTTTATGTAAAAAACGTACTTGACGCTTGACAGACCGCAGGCGGCAGTTTAATCTCTCATCAATCAATCCGGCCAATTTGAGCCGCCAGAACGGTCTCCCCCCTGGCGGTGGGCGTCGGTGGACAATGGACATTGGGGCAATACACGCCACGGCGTGACTCCATGGTGACGGTCGCTTTGGAGTGGCACGCGGTGGTTGAGTGTATGTATTTCGAGGAGGTCCTATGTTCCGCAAAGTGGTCCAGTGTGGGGTCTTCGCTCTGATGGGCATGGTGGGCGTGATGGCCAGCTACGGCGTCGTCATCTCGGCGAATGCGGATGTGCAGATCAGCGACGTCATGCGGGCCAGCTTCGGCAAAGATGGCTTCAAAGCCAAGCTTACCGCCGCAGCAAAGAGCAAAGACTTTGAGTCAGCTATCAAGCTGGCCAAAAATTGGATTGCCTGTGCCGAGCACTTGGCCAAGAACAACCCACCCAAGAACCCGGGCAAGGCGTGGGAAGAGCGGGCCGCCAAGTTCGTCAGCATCACCCGCGATGTCCTAAAAGCTGCTGAGGCCGGTGATGCCAAGGGGATCACCTCCGCCATGGCCAAGATCAACTGCAAGGATTGTCACTCCAATCACAAGTAACTGCACCAGATCACTGACCATTCCGGCGTGCTCATGCGTGGCCGCTTGCGGGATTCCCCGTGCGGCCACCTTCTTTTCGCCGCCGCCCTGGCGTGATTCGGCCCCGCCGGGGGAGCTTGACATATAATTTATCGTGAATGGCGGCGTGATCGCTCCTGGGTTCATCCCATGACCGCGAAACTGCGACCTCTAGCCCTCCAACGTGTCGGCGACAACTTGCAGATCCGCTGGAGTGACGGTGTTACGACTCAGGTCTCCTGGCGGCGGCTACGGGAGAATTGCCCCTGTGCGGCGTGTGTAGAGGAACGATCTAAGCCGCCGGAGCCGTTTCGGGTCCTTACTCCCCGAGAAATTGCCAGCGGTCCCCCCGCCCCCGTGGAGATGACCCCGGTCGGGCACTATGCCTACCAGATCGTTTGGAACGATGGCCACGCCACGGGGATTTACACCCTCGAACGGCTGCGGGAGTTGGGCCAGCCCGTAGCGGCACAGTCTTTCCCGCCCCAATCCCCATCACCGGAGGTTCCTACATGAGTTCAGCGGCGGCGAACCGCCCCCCCGCCTTGGCCGGCGTCCGACATTGCGTGGCCGTGGCCAGTGGGAAAGGGGGCGTCGGGAAATCGACCGTGGCTGCCAATCTGGCAGTTGCCCTTCACCAGGCCGGACACCGCGTGGGTCTGCTGGATGCGGACATCTATGGGCCATCCATGCCCCTGATGTTCGGGCTAGGCACGGTGGACCCCCAAACCACGCCGCTGCCACAGGAAAAATACGGCATCAAGCTCATGAGTATGGGCTTTTTGGTCAGCCCGGAACAGGCGGTCATTTGGCGGGGACCCAAAGTCGCCCAGGCGGTGCAGGCTTTTTTGAGCCAAATCGCATGGGGCGAGCTGGATTATCTGGTCATCGACCTGCCCCCCGGAACCGGCGACGCCCAGTTGACCCTCAGCCAGACCGCACCCCTGAGCGGGGCCATCATCGTCACCACGCCCGGTGAGGTCAGCCTGATCGATGCCCGCAAAGGTGTCAAAATGTTCCGCGAAGTCCGGGTTCCCATCCTCGGGATTATCGAAAACATGAGCTACTTGTTGGACGGCAGCGGCCAACGAATCTCCATCTTTGGCAGCGGCGGCGGCCTCAAGCTGGCCCTCGAAAGCAACGTCCCCTTCCTAGGGGAGCTCCCCATCGACCCACGGGTATCCGAATGCGTGGACGGCGGGGAACCAATCGTCCACCGTTACCCAAACACCCCAGTCGCCCAAGCTTACCGTGATATAGCACAAGTGGTGACGCAAACCCTGGAGCAGCAGCCCGCCGCTGCGCCCCTGCCGGCCGTGCAACTGTAGTAAGGAAGCAAAACTGGAAAACCGGCTCGGCTGAACCAGGCGTTCTGGACCAATGAAGTGTGCAACTGTAGTAAGGAAGCAAAACTGGAAAACTGGAGTTTGCCGGGGACCGCTATCGTTCATCGTACGCTTGATTATTGCCGCCGCGTTGCTTTATAATCGGCATGTTCCTTATAGGAGGGTAACGACCCGACATGGCATCTGGCCGAACCCGGCCGCAAACGGGGACAGACCGGGTACCCATCGCCGCCGCGAGTGTCGCTGGTGCGTGCGGCCCCGCCCGATTGGCCAGTTGAGTGAGCGGCGGTATCTGGGTCTGCCGAGTCGGAGGCCGTAATCCCAGCGGTCCTCCGTCGGCAACCGCACGCCGCAACCCGTTGCGGGGCCGTCCTCATGCGATCGCCGCTGGGGAAATCCGACACCCGCCCGCGGCGACGATAATATAATGTGGGATGAAGCCCGCAGTGCGGAAGCGGCCAAAGAACCCGAACGTAAACAAATGAATAGAAACTGAGCGAATCGCATGCCTCTGCCGGGCATCTAACTCTTGTGAAAGCGGAACAATAGGCTTAGGCATTTTAACAATGGTGTTTGGGACATAGGCGGAACAGAACATGTTTGAACGATTCACTGATCGGGCCCGAAAGGTCATGCAACTGGCCAACCAGGAGGCCCAGCGCTTCAACCACGAGTACATCGGCACGGAGCACATTTTGCTCGGTCTGGTCAAGGAAGGATCCGGCGTAGCGGCGAATGTGCTCAAAAACCTCGATGTGGACCTTCGCAAGATCCGTCTGGAGGTCGAAAAGATCGTCCAACACGGCCAGGGGGGCGAGCAGGTGGTCATGGGCCGGCTGCCGCATACTCCCCGGGCCAAGAAAGTTCTCGACTACGCCGTGGAAGAGGCTAAGAACCTGGGCCACAACTATGTGGGCACCGAGCATCTGCTGCTCGGCTTGCTCCGCGAGCAGGAGGGCGTGGCCGCCCAGGTATTGATGAACCTCGGCCTGAAATTGGAAGATGTGCGCGAAGAAGTATTGAACCTTTTGGGTCATAACATGCCAAGTGAATCGGAATCTGTGGGCGGTGGGGGGGCCTCCGAACGCGCTGCGGCGGCGCGGAACCGATCCCGCACCCCCGCTTTGGATAGCTTCGGCCGCGACTTGACCGAGCTGGCCCGTCAGGGGAAGCTCGATCCGGTCATCGGCCGGACCAATGAGATCGAACGGGTCATCCAAATCCTCTCACGCCGCCAGAAGAACAACCCCGTTCTGCTCGGCGAAGCCGGCGTTGGCAAGACGGCGATCGTCGAAGGGCTGGCCCAAATGATCGTGGACGGCAACATTCCCGAGCTGTTGCGGGATAAGCGGATTGTTGTCCTGGACCTGGCCATGATGGTCGCCGGCACCAAATACCGCGGCCAGTTTGAGGAACGGATCAAGGCGGTGATGAACGAGGTCCGCCGGGCCAAGAACGTGATCCTGTTTATCGACGAGTTGCACACCCTGGTCGGTGCCGGCGGGGCGGAAGGGGCCATCGACGCCTCCAACGTCCTCAAGCCTGCTTTGGCCCGCGGCGAGATCCAGTGCATTGGGGCCACGACCCTCGATGAGTTCCGCAAATACATCGAGAAAGACCAAGCTTTGGCCCGCCGGTTCCAGCCGATCATCGTTAATCCGCCCAGCGTGTCGGAGACGGTGGAAATCCTTAAGGGTCTGCGGGACCGCTATGAAGCCCACCACCGCGTGCAGATCACGGATGCAGCCTTGAAGGCGGCCGCCGAGCTGTCGGAACGCTACATTACTGGCCACTGCCTGCCAGACAAGGCCATTGACGTGATCGACGAGGCTGGCGCCCGCGTCCGCCTGCGGGCCATGACCCGGCCACCCGACCTCAAGGAGCTGGACGAAAAAATCGAGAAACTGAACGCCGAAAAAGAAGCGGCGGTCATGGAACAGGACTTTGAAAAGGCCGCCCACCTCCGCGATCAGGCGGAAAAGCTCAAAAAGGAAAAGGAACGTCTGACCCGCGAGTGGCGGGAAAAGGCCAAGGAGAGCGACGCCGTCGTCGATGAGGAAGTGGTCGCCGAGGTCGTCTCCAAGATGACCGGCGTGCCGCTCAAGAAAGTCGGCGAGGACGAAACCAAGCGGCTGCTGAACATGGAGGCGGAGCTGCACCAGGCCATCGTTAGCCAGGACGAGGCGATCAAGGCCATCGCCCGGGCCGTGCGCAAGAGCCGCTCCGGCCTGAAAGACCCAAAGCGGCCCATCGGCTGCTTCATCTTCGCCGGACCGACGGGCGTTGGCAAGACGCTGCTGGCTAAGCAGTTGGCCAAGTTCATGTTCGGCGACGAGAACAACATCGTCCAGCTCGACATGTCCGAGTACATGGAGAAGCACAATGTGTCCCGCCTGGTGGGGGCACCGCCGGGATACATTGGCTACGAGGAAGGCGGGCAACTGACGGAAAAGATCCGCCGCAAACCTTACTCGGTCGTCCTGCTGGACGAGATCGAGAAGGCCCACCCCGACGTCTGGAATATGCTGCTGCAAATCATGGAAGAGGGGCGGCTGACCGACAACGTCGGACGGACCATCGATTTCAAGAACACGATCATCATCATGACGACCAACATTGGTGCCGAGCTGATCGTGGCTCAGGACGACATCTCCGCCCCGCTGCTACGCGGCGTCAAGAAGGATGCGGAAGCCAGCTACCAGGAGATGCAGAAGAAGATCCGGGCCCGCATGGAGAAGGAGTTCCGGCCCGAGTTCCTCAACCGCCTGGACGACATCATCGTCTTCCGCCAGTTGACCAAGGACGACCTCAAGCAGATCGTCAACATGGAGCTGGCCAAAGTCGCCAAGCGGCTGGCCGAGAAGGGCCTGACCCTGGATGTCCGCGACGATGCCAAGGAGTACCTCATCGAGAAGGGCTCCAGCCTCGAGTTCGGCGCCCGGCCGCTGCGGCGGGCCATCGAGCAAAACCTCGAGGATACCCTCGCCGAGGAGCTGCTCAAAGGCAGCTTCCAGCCCGGCGACACCATCGTCGTGAAAGTTGAGGGCGAAAAGGAGAACCGCAAGCTGAGCTTCGAGGTTTCCCGCCCGACGCCTGCCGAGCCCGCGGCGGTGACCGCCAACGGCTGACCTCCGCAGCCATCGCGACGATCGCATTTACCCACCAAAAAACGCTCCGGGCCACCTCCCCCGGAGCGTTTGCGTTTCATCCCGTGGAGATTGACCCATCCCCTACCCAACGGGCGATCTGATCTTCCCCCAACCGGCGACAAAAAATCGGTTGGTTCCGTCCGCTATCCCCATCACTCGATCCGATACACGACATACGCGGCATCGCGATAGACCGCCGTCAGGTAATCGGCCACTATCGGCTGGTCGGCCAAGCTGACCAGATGGGTGATGCCGGCCGCCCGCAGCTCCTCACGCCGCGAGGGTTGGTCCCAACCTCCAGCATACCAGTTTTCGCACTGCCGGAGTCGCCGCCACCACTCGATAACTTCAACATCCCGGTACGGAATCGACTTGAAATCGACGTAGATCGCCGCACCGGTCGCCAGGCGGAACCGTTGCAAGTCCACGGGGATGAGACTGCTTCCCGGTCGCGGTCGCGGCGGCGGCGTGAAACTGGTCGAGCCCGTCCCCCGCCCCTTGCGTACCTCCGGAATCCGGATCGGCAATAGGTACATATCCTGCGGCGACGCATGCTCGCGGACGAACTGTAACAGCCCCTCCTCCTCAACATTCATGCGGTACCCGTAACCGGCCCACATGATGTAACTCCCTGCCACGGCAAGACTTACAGACACAACCACTCCGGCGATCCTACCCGGCACCCATCGAGCCAGCCAATAGGCGGCCCACGCCGCCCACGCGGCCGTGGCCAGCGGCACCAGCACCGCCGATACCCGCCACGGAAACAGCAACGCCAACGAGTAAGATCCGGTCGCGTACTGCACCAGCGACAATGCCACGGCCAAGCCGGCCGTGACGCCGCACGCAAGGCGCACCGGCGACGGACGCACCAGAGCCACTGCGGCGACGACCCCGACGATCTGCACCGCATCGGGCCAGTCGAACCACCGCTCAATCAGGGCGTGGTGCGGAATGCGGTGCTCGACCAAGATGCGTTGAGCCTCGGTGAAAATGGTCGTATCGGTCGGGCCAAACTGGAACAGCACAAAGATCGCCACCGGCACCATCAGGCCAGCGGCGAGCAACATCATATGAAACGCGACCGGTCCGCCGTGCGGGTGCCGCCACAGCAACGCCACGCCATAGCCAATCATAAGTAACGTTGCGGGAAGAAGATAGGTCGGATGAACCACGCAGGGCAGAGCGGTGAGTATGGCTGCGGTCCGGGGACAACCCGCCGCGAACGCCGCGACGCCACTGACCAGGAGCACGCCGCTGACCGACGGCTGCAAACCCGGCCCCAATACATATTGGTTGGCGACGCCGCATTGGAAGTACCACGGATAATCCTTGCCGAATAACCATACCGACAAAATGCGTATCGCGGCGGCATGAGTCAGGATCAGCAGGCCGTACCATGTCCAACGGAGGCTTGCGGTATCTGGCAGGCGGACAGCGGCCCGCACCCAGCCGTACAGGCTGAGGAAATACACCACCATAAGTGCGAAATGGGCGAGGTGCAGGGCGTCGAGGCCGCCGAGGCGGTACAATGCTGCCACGCCGGCCGAAAACACGGGCGTCGGATCCTGTGTATTAGCAAGCCAGTCGTACCGAAGGTGGCCCCAGCCCGCATCCTTCAGGCCGTGAAGCAGATACTGGTTCTGATTGGAATAAAACAACGGCCCCTGCGTGGCGGCCAATGCGGCCAACACCGCAAACGCCATACCCTCCGCCCAACGCCAACGCTTGCCCATGCTAATCACGAACTCCTGGAAGCGAACCGTGGTGGTTGTCTCGGTTTTTCTACAATGTCATTGCCGCGGCGGGACCGGTGGCCAATATGGCGACGCCTCCGGCGGCCTCGCCGCTGCCCGCAGTTGTACTGGCACTAAAATCAGAACATCTTTGGAATGACTCCATTCGACGCCGCCACGGCGGTACGCTTCCTCGAATCGGCCGGGTTCACCCACGTGATCTGGGTGCCGGACAGCTTTTTCGGCACGTGGGAAGAACCATTACTCGCCTCGCGTATGGAGCTAATCCGCGTGACTCGCGAGGGGGAAGCGATCGGTCTGGCCGGCGGCCTGATGTTGGGGCATGCCCTGCCGGTGGTCGTCCTCCAGTCCACGGGCCTGTTCGAAGCCGGCGACGCCGTACGTAACATCGTTTATGACTTGGAACTGCCCCTGAAAATGCTCATCGGTTTGCGGAGCTACCGCTCCTGGCAGGCCGGGGTGAGCCGGGACAGTGCCGCCCGATTCGCCCTGCCAATTATCAATGCCTGGCAGATCCCGTGTCAACTGATCGATCCCTACGCTGACGATGTGGCAACACTCCGCTCGGCGATCATGCAATTGCGGCAGTCCCCCGCCGCGGCGGCCATACTCTTTGCCGAGTGAGCACCCGATGTGGAGCGGCTGCACGGACTGTCTCCCTCAAGCGGCTGTGGCGTTAGCGGGAGTGGTATTTCCCGATTTGAGGCGAGCCCGGGCTAAGGAGGCGCCCGGGGCGTTGCCTCCAAGCGGCGTGGCCTGGCACCGCACTGGCCCGGCGGTCACACGCCACGGGCCTCCGGGCCCCAAATGTACTTGTGTAACTGCAATTGGAATCGGACGTTATGTAAACCGGACTCCAATAGCCAACTGGCCAGCGTCAGCGGCGAGACGCGGCCAAACGCCGGACTGACCAGACACTGGAACCGCTCGTCCAAGCGGTGGGCACGGACTGTTTGCAACGTCCAGTCCCAGTCGGCCCGCGAGGCGATGACGAACTTGATCTGGTCCGTCGGCTTGAGGTGATTGAGGTTAGGCCAGTAGTTGCGGTCGCACTCGCCGCTGTCAGGGCACTTGAGGTCCATGATGATGTGGACCCGCCGGTCGACGCCGGCCACGTCGTGGGCGCCGCTGGTCTCCAGCAACACCGTGCAGTCGTGGTCGGCCAGCTCGGCCATCAGCGGCAGCACGTCCGGCTGGAGCAATGGCTCGCCGCCGGTGACCTCGACCAGCGGTGTCTGATAGCTCAACACCTGCCGCAGCACCTGCGGGCGTGGCATGCGGACACCCTGGCTAAACGCATGCGGCGTGTCGCACCACACACAGCGCAAATCGCACACCGCCAAACGGACGAACACGCACGGCAACCCGGCAAACGTCGACTCCCCCTGAATGCTACGGTAAATTTCATGGATCAGCAGCTCGCCAGGAGGCAGCCCCTCCAACAGCCGCAAGCGGTGGGCCGTCGATGGCGTCGATTCCGACGCGTGGGTCGCGTCCTGATCTTTCTCCCCATGCTCTCCCATACTGCCATCTTATTCGACAGGGCCAATCCCGTTGTCAAATGTACTGCTTGTGCGCTTAAACAAATGTTCCGCTTGTGCGGTCACACGCTTCACGGTATCAAAGGCAGCCGAAATCAGAGGCGGCCGGATCTACCGGTAGGGGTAAGCCACAACGAGATACAGTACGTAAGTATATGTTTACAAACAATTTACAGATACTGATCCATGGGCTAACCCTTTGGGGATGGCTCGGAAGTGTCGTGGCGGTGGGCGTAGAGCCGCCGGCCGGTGCGTCGGACACCAAGCCGATGCCGCCCGCGTCGCCCGACGTGGTGGCCCGCGTCAATGGCGTCGGGATCACTCTGGCCGAGCTGGACGCCGCCGTGCAGGCCCAGCTTCCCGCCATTCCCTTAAGCGAGCGTGATTTGGCCCATTTTCGCACCGCCGTGCTGGAAGACCTCATCGATGACGTCCTGCTCAACCAGTTTCTGGACAAACAGGACATCCAAGTCGGCCCGGCGGAACTGCAGTTGCAGGAGGCAGCGTTCCTGGCCCATCTGCGGCGGGATGGATTGACCCTGGAGGAATACCTCCGCAGCACCGGCCAGAGCCGGGAGCGGCTCCAGGCGGCTTGGCGACTGACCGCCCGCTGGCAAGCTTACGTGCGTAAGGTATTGACAGACCAGCAGTTACGAAAATATTACCAGGAACATCCGGAACAGTTTGATCCCGCACGCATACGGGTCCGACACATACTGTTCCGGCTCGATCCGGACGCCTCGCCGGCACAAAAACAAGCCCTCCGCAAGCGGCTGGAGCTTCTCCGGGAGCAGATCGCCAACGGCCAAATCCGCATGGAAGTAGCCGCCCGCCGCTACTCCCACTGCCCCAGCGGCCTGCACGGCGGCGATATGGGCTGGATTGCCCGCCGCCAAGTGGCGGCGGACGACCAATGGCTGGAGGTGGCCTTCCGCTTGCCAGTGCAGGAACTGAGCCCGGTAATCGAAAGCCCGCTTGGCCTGCACCTGCTACGGGTGGAAGAGCGCCAGTCCGCTCCCCTACCCCGGTTCGAAGAGTGCCGGCTAGAGGTGCTGGACGCCGCCGGCGAAAAACTCCGTCAGGAGCTGCTCCGCCGCCTGCGACGAGAAGCCGTCATCGATAAACCGTTGCGAGAAAAGCATTTACCGTCGGTAATAAATCAACAATAGTTTGATGCTCTAAACGCTGCGTACCGCCCCGGCGACGGGGGGACGGCATGCCCGATTTGGGCCGCACCCGACGGGGCCGCAGTCACGAAGACCCGATCAACCCCCGAAGGGGAGACGGCACGTCCCATACGCGTCAGTACGGTTTCCGCCGCTCCACGTCGCGATTACAATGTTACAATCATCCTTGTGACGCCGTAACGGGATTGCAGATTACTATGATGCAATGCCGTAACGTGCGGTGCAGCCGTCACGGTTCCACGGACAGTCTGGCCACTGTAACTTGAACACATTCACAGGTGCTATCATGCCGGGTGTACAAGAACTGTTCAATCTCAAAGGGCGTGTGGCGTTGGTGACCGGCGGCAACAAGGGATTAGGCAAGGCAATGGCGGTCGGGCTGGCGGAAGCGGGGGCGGATGTGGTGATCGCCAGCCGGCACGAGGAGCAACTCCAGGCCGCCGCGGCGGAAATCCAGGCCGCCTGCGGTGGCCGCGTCGCCTACCACGTTGCAGACGTGGGTAAACGTGATCAGCTTAAGTCCTTGGCTCGCTTCGCTTTAGAGGAAATGGGCCGCGTCGACATCCTGATCAACAACGCCGGCATGAACGTGCCGCAGGCGATCGACGAGATCACCGACGAAGTCTGGGACCGGATGCTGGAAGTCAACCTCACCGCGGCGATGGTCCTGACCAGAGAGCTGGTGCCGCAGATGAAACAACGCCGCTGGGGACGCATTATCCATATCTCCTCGATCCTGGGCCAAGTGTCCAAGGAAAAGCGGAACGCCTATTCCGCGACCAAGGCCGCCTTGCTTGGCTTGGCCCGGGCCAGCGCCATCGACCTGGGACCGTTCAACATTACGGTCAATTGCATCGCTCCGGGCCCGTTCCTGACCGACATGCCCATGTCGTTGCTGTCCGAGGAGGAAAAAAAGGCATTTGCCCAGCGGACAGCCCTGGGACGATGGGCCCAACCCCGCGAGCTGGTAGGGCCGGTACTGCTGCTGTGCAGTGACGCCGGGAGCTACATCACCGGCCAGACCATTTTCGTTGACGGCGGTTGGTTGGCCCGCTGAACGGAACCCCTTTTGCCAAAATATGATGTATAATGTTGATGAAGCAGGTGGATACGGGTTGATCCCGGCAGTCCATTTTTTGTACAATCACGAATCATGGACGCTTCGGTGAAATGCGTCGCGGCCTGGGGTTGGATGCGGTGGAGGTCATGAACCCCTCTTCCCTGACGACAGTTACAACCACCCCGACGGCACCCGGTAGCGCGCCCGTCGAGGCCAAAAGCGTATTCCGCGACAGCATCGAGGAAGCCAACCGCCACAAATGGATTGAAAGCCAAAAGGCTGGATACGACCTGGGCGAATCATGCATCCGCGAGTGGGTGGCCAAACACTGGCAAGGCTATCTGCGGGCCCGCTGGGTCGAACACCTCCAAGGCAAATGTTTCTGGGTTGAGCTCGACCGCGGCGACTTCGGCCTGCTGCAACGCGAATTCCACGACTGCAAGCCCCTCCTCGACAGCATCCTCGATCAACTCAGCGCCGGCAAGGAAAACCTCCACGTCATCCTCTGGGCCATCGAAACCAACCAGCCCCTCGATCAAGTGATCCGCATCTTGGAAGCCCTGGACGTCAACAGCGTCCGCCTGCGGCACCAGTTCGAGCGGCCCCCCTCTCCCGTGGACGAAACGGAGGGGTAAACGCCTTGGCCCCATGGCCTGGGGTAATCCCACCACATGGAACGACGCTGGTAGAATTTGTTTTTCGTGGTATAATTTCGGTTGATCGCTCCAACGCCGGGCCGGCAGCCATGTTAAGGGATTGTACGGCTCTGCAAATCGCTGCCGTATCGCTTACTTTTCAAGGAGAACCCATCATGCACGGCCCAGTTGCACGGCAGAGGCGGCGGCTGTTACGGCCCGGGCGACACCTGCTGATCGTAACAACTTTTGGCTTATGCAGTTACGGAATATTGACCGGTACGGCTCCGCAGGCAGCCCCTCCACCCCCCGACGCCGGCAAACCGACACCCCCAACCTCACCGATCTCTCAATGGCGCAAAGCCTTAGATCAAAAAGGGGACTTCGTCCTCCAAAACGTCTCCCTCAAGGAAGCGATCGAAAACATCGGCCGTCAGGCCAAAATCCCTGTGGAAATCGACCTGTCGGTCGCCAATTTCGGACTGGACGTGATCAGTCCGATCATCAATCTCGAGATGCGCGATGTCACAGTGAAAAAAGCATTAGACAAATTGCTGACTCCTTTCAACTTGCATTACGCCTTGCTACCCCAGGGCCTGATCGTTTCGAGTGAAGAAGGCGTAACCGCCCGGCAGTTGCGGCAACGGGTCCAGGTGTCGTTTGAACAGCTTGTCCTGTCGGAAATCGTGGACCATCTGGTGCAATCCACCGGTGCCAACCTGGTGCTCGACCCGCGATTACCCACGCCGAGCCGGCGGATCAGCCTCCGGTTGCCACAAGAAATGCCTTTAGAACAAGCAGTGCGACTGGTCGCCGAGTTATCTGACCTGCGAGTGGTGCGGCTTGGAAATACGCTTATCATTACCACTCCGGAGCGGGCGGAACGGCTTCGCACCGATGCCGACGGTCCCACGACGCCGCTGCCCCCCAATCCGTCGTTGCCGCCATTTGTCGTACCCGGCGGTGCACCCCTATTTCCGGGAGCCGTTCCTGGCTTTCCGGGTATCGGAGCTGACCGCGGCGTCGAGGACGGAGTTGCCGAAATCGCCGTACCGCGACCAGCGGCAAAACCTGCCGAAAAGAAATAGTAAGGCATGACACATACGGCGAAAGCTAAGCAAATGCATGGGGGAAGCCCCGGAACCACCCGAAAAGAGCCATCTGTCTATTAACCGTCCCCAAGTTCATGGCACCGCCGGGTGCTGCTTCTGCCGGCGTGTCAGCAACCAGTAGACCCCGCCGCCCACGGCGATGAACCCAAGGCCGAACATCGCCTCGCTCCGCTGCTGCGGATGCACGAAATAGGTCAGCAGCACGCCGGACATCAGCAGAACATACGCCGCGGGTACCCACGGGTAACCCCAGCAGCGATAGCCGGCTGGCCGTTGTGCCGGCGGATACCGCCGCCGCAGGACAAATATTGACGCCACGGCCAAGGTCTCAAAGATCACCGCCCCGAAGATCGCAAAGTCGGTCATAATGTCGAACGGCGACTTCCCAGCGGGCACGTTCAGGTCTAACTCAGTTAGACCCAAAGGTACGCGGGGGAGCGGATGTTGGGTCAGCAGTCCGCACCCCCCTACTAGTAAGCAAGCCCATCCGGCAAGCACCGCCGTGGCCAGTGCCGGTGTCTGATACCGCGGATGCAGGCGGCTCAATGCCGCAGGGGCCAGTCGGTCGCGGCCCATCGCCAGCAGTAGCCGCGGCCCCACCAGCAGGTTGCCGTTGAGCGAACCGAACACCGAGGTCATCACTACCACCGAGGCGATCAATGCCCCCACTGGGCCGAGTAACCGCAGGCAGTACTCCGTCGCCACGGGCGAGTCCGTCAGGGCGATCATCTCGCCGCGAGAGAGAATCAGATAGTAGCTGGCGTTGACCGAGCAATATAGCAAGATCAGGACTCCCACACCTAAAAGTAGCGCCCGCGGGATGTTCCGTTGCGGCTCGCGGATCTCCTCGGCGACGGGGGCAATGTTCATCCAGCCGTGATAGGCCCATAACGCTCCGATTAAGGCTGTGCCGAACAGACTCCAGTTGACTCCGGCCCACCGCTGCGGCCAAAGGGGCTGCCAGTTGGCTGTCTGCGGCACGTACCTTGGCTCGGTCACCCATGCCACCACCGCCCACGGCAGGGCGACTAGGAATATAAGCGAGACTACTTTTACTGCCGTGACCAAAAATTGGACACTTCCGCCGAGACGAACCCCGCGGGCATTGATCGTCGCCAGGACCGCAATCACCGCGATGGTCAACAACTGACGCGGCCAAAACGGCAAGACCTCAATTGCCGTAACCGACCCGGCTTGCGGATGGAGGATAGTACGCAATACATCATGGAAGGAGTCGCTAAACATCGTCGCCAATGCGGCGATCGACGCCGAACGGATGATCCAGAACTCGACCCAACCCCACATAAAGCCGGCGGCGCGGCCATAGGCTTCCCGCAGATAGACATAATTGCCGCCGGCACGGGGCAACAGCACGGCCACCTCAGCCAAAGCCAACGCCCCCAGCAAGGTCGCCACGCCCCCCAGCACCCACACGCCCATCGCCAGGCCGAACTCCGGCACGGCCTCCGCCACGTTGCGGGCCTTTTTGAACACACCTGAGCCGATGACCGTGCCCACCACCACCGCCGCGGCGATCCACGGCCCCAATACGCGCGGTAACAACTGGCTGGCCCCTCCGCCGGACATGCTCCTGGCCCCCTCAACGGCCGCCGCTGCATCCAAATGACCGCGACGTTGTCAAATCCCCACCCCGCAAGCGGTTACGTCTAACAATATAATACCAGACGCTCTCAAATCATTATCTTACAAGCAGTTACGTCTGAGAGTATGGGGCCTGAAGCTCGCAAATTCCTACCACACAACCGGTTCGGTTTAGCATTCAGGACGGCTCATCCAAAATGCCGGCTTGGAATTCGGCGATTTCCGCCTCGTAATCGAACACCGGCGTGGCGGGCAATTCCGGCACGGGGGCCAATATCGCTGCCTGCGGGTGCTCCTCCCCTTCGACCACGTCCGCCGCATGGGCCTTGGCAATCGTTTCGTCGGTGCTCATCGGATCCACCTCACGGCAGATCGCCGTCAGCCGCCCGGCGATGTCCCGCAGTTCTGCCCGCCAGGCGTCCGGTTCCATCCCTGCAGGCGTCAAGTGGGCAAACTCCTCCATGAGCAAAATCAGCCGCAACAGGTGCCGGAAGATCAACCCCTCCTGCTTAGTCAGATCGCGGGTGGTGACGTACTTGTTAAAATCGCCGTAGCGGAGCACTTCCCCGGCGGACCAGACCGCTTGCACGGTGACGTCCGTGACATCCGGGTGCAGCTCTTCGAATAGCAACAGGGCCTTCTCGGCCAACCGCGGCGGCCGCTCCTCCCACGGCACCGATTCCTCGACTTCCTCCCGCTCCTCTTCTTCGCCTTCCGTCGCCGCAGGCACCGCCCGGGCCACCAGCAGGCCGCGGGAAACCAGCTCGGGATCCAGCCGGGTCGTCTCCAGCTGACCCTTGGGCAGATCCTCAGGAATACGGACGTACCGGAGCAACGGTCGCGGCAGCTCGAGGATGCTTTCGAGTAACTGGATGCGTTCGTCGCGGTCCGCCGTACCCATCAAGTCCAACAGATACATCCCATAGAGGGGGTGGCAGGCCCGGAACACCAACAATTGCGGCAAACGGTCGGTCGGTCGGGCGTACGCCGGCGTGTAGTCGCTCTTGGGTAGCGCCTTCGGGTTTAGTAGCTCGGCCGGCGGGGAGGGTTCCAGTTGAATGAAATCGTTGCGGTGTAATGTCAGCAACATGTGCAGCAACTGCCTCAAGCCGGCCTCGACGCGGGGGCCGTCCAGCAGCCGCTTGCGGACAAATCCGCGGATTTTCTCGACCTCCGGCGACACGCTCAGCAGGTAAGCCAGCAACCGCCACGGCAACGGCCCTTTGCTGTAAAGCCGCGCCGGCGGGGCATGCCGCAGCTTGACGAATTCCGCCTCGCTCCAGTACCGCCGCAGACTATTACGGCTCGGCTTTTTCCGCAACAGGTCCTTTTTCTTTTTCAGCAGCACCGGGTCTTTGGTATTTTCCGGGATCTGCTCGTACTGCTGTTTCCAGCGGTGGATGCGGACGTCATCTTCGTGGGCCAGGACGTAGATGAATCCTTCCTTGTCGTACTGCGGCCGTCCGGCCCGTCCGAAGATCTGGTGGGCGGTGCTGGAATCGATCAGTTTTTCCTTGCCTAGCGGCCCCTTGACCAGGGAGGTCAGCACCACCGAGCGGGCGGGCAAGTTGATCCCCGCCGCGAGGGTCTCGGTGCAGATGGTGATCGAGAGCAGCTTGCGTTCAAACAAATCCTCGACCACCCGGCGATATTTCGGCAACAATCCGGCGTGGTGAACGCCGATGCCCCGCCGTAAAAACTGCTTGAGCTTAGGACCGACGCCGTGCGGCCAGTCCAGGTGATCACAGGCCTTGTTGACCGCCGCTTTCTGTCGCGGCGTCATCAGGTCCAGACCCTTGAGGTTCTCCGCCAGACTCCAGCACTCGTCTCGGCTGAAGACGAACACCAACGCCGGAAGCTTGCGGGTCTGCTCGTCCCCTTGGGCCATCTCGGTCAACAGCTCGCCGAGGAACTTGTCGGGCACCCAGCGATAGGTTAGCGGCACCTTGCGGTCGTAGCTTTCGACCAGCTCCAGCTTGCGGCCGTGCACCCGATCCAGCCAGTTCAGGAACTCCACCGAGTTGCCGACGGTCGCCGAGAGCAACAGCAGTCGCACGTGCCGGGGCAACAGGTTGAGGGTCAACTCCCAGACGATCCCCCGCTCCGGGTCGGCGAAGCTGTGGAATTCGTCCATGACCACCGCCGACACGTGGGAAAAGTCGAACCCCTCCGGGTGCAGCAGGCGGTTGAGCAGGATCTCCGCCACGACGATCAGCACGCGGGCCGACGGGTTGATCCGGCGGTTGCCGGTGACCAAGCCGACGTCCTCGGCGGCAAAGCCCCACCGCACGGCGGCGGCTTGCATCTCCGCAAATTTCTGCTCGCACAAGGCGATCAGCGGCGTTGTGTAATAGGCCACCGTGCGGGTATGCAATGCCTCGTACAACGCCGCCTGGGCGATCAGCGTCTTGCCCATGCCCGTGGGGGCGCAGACCATCACTCCCTGCTCGCAACTGAACCACGCCAGCAACGCCTCCTCCTGCACCGGATACGGCGGATACGGCAGTTGCTCGATGTATTCCAGTCCCAGCTCGGAGCGGCTTCGCCCCGCCGCGGCAACGTCGTGCATGGCCTGACCCTGACTTTTGCCTAATTGTATCAGATTGGCACACCGTCATCAGATTGATACATACCCAAAGTATCGGGATGACCCATACGCAGCAGCTGATCCCGCATAGGGTAATCCCGCCTAGAGCGATCCCACATAGGGTGATCCAGACGCCGCAGACCCGCCGTGTGTACACTTTTTGTACAGCCCATATGAGCGAGTTCTTGCCGTCGACCCGGCAGGGCAACGGCGGAAAATCGCGTTGAAACTATGGCACTGCAGGAACTTTTGGGGTATTCTGTCGACAGGAGCCGCGTGAGCGGTTCAACAAGAGACAGTTGTCGCTCCCACGCTCTTGGAGGTCTAAACATGGCCAAGCTGACTCGACGGGGATTTCTGGAGACGACCCTTGCGGCGGCGACGGTGACCATCGCCGGCACGAAATCGTCGGCCCGGGTGTTAGGGGCCAACGAGCGGATCCGCGTGGCGGTAGCCGGCCTTAATGGTCGCGGCGGAGCCCACATCGCCGCGTTTGCCGGCATTAAGGACGTGGAAATCGCCTATTTGGTCGATCCCGACCGGCGGACCTACAAAAAGCACCTCAGTAACCTGGCGTCCAAAAACCTCCCCGAGCCGAAGACCGAAACGGACATCCGCCGCATCCTGGAGGACAAGACGGTTCACGTGGTGGCGATTGCCACGCCGAACCATTGGCACAGCCTGATGACCATTTGGGCCTGCCAGGCCGGCAAGGATGTTTACGTCGAAAAACCCTGCTCGCATAACATCTTCGAGGGGCGGATCGCCGTTGAGGCGGCTCGCAAATACGGCCGCATCGTCCAGCACGGTACCCAAAGCCGCAGTAGCCAAAGCTGGCTCAACTTGCAGGCGTTGGTCCAGTCCGGCAAATACGGCCGCCTCCTGGTCTCACGGGGTCTATGCTACAAGCCCCGTAACAGCATCGGCTTCAAACCGCACACGCCGCCCCCGGCGGAAGTGGACTTCGACATCTGGCTCGGTCCGGCCCCGCAACAGCCGCACCATGCCAACCTGGTCCACTACAATTGGCACTGGTTCTGGGACTTCGGTAACGGCGACATCGGCAACCAAGGTGTCCACCAAATGGACATCGCCCGCTGGCTCATCCCTGGGGCCACCTGGCCGAAATGGGTCATCAGCTTTGGCGGCCGTCTGGGCTATCGCGACCAGGGCGAAACGCCCAATACGCAGATCGCCGTAATGGACTTTGGCGGCCCGCTGCTGATTTTCGAGGTCCGCGGCCTGAAGACGCCGCCATATTACGGGCAAAGCATCGGCAATATCCTGCACTTTGAGGAAGGAGTGGTAGCTGGCGGCAAGTTCTACCCCAAAGGCCAGGGCGACGGCGAGCCGCTCGTCCCGATCAGCCATCCGCAACGCCGCAGCGGCAATACCTTCCAGAATTTCATCGACTGCGTCCGCAGCCGCAAGGCCGAGCAGCTCCATGCTCCTATCGAAGAGGGGCACATCTCCAGTGGTCTGTGCCACCTGGCCAACATCTCCTACCGCCTAGGCACGGATGCGGAATTTCAGCCCAAGAGCGGGATCGCAGGCGATTCCTTCGCCACGGAAACGCTTGAACGCGTGGCCGAACATCTCCGGCAAAACAACGTGGAATTGAAAGGCAAGATCTGGCGGATTGGCCGCAAACTGGAGTTCGACCCGCAGAAGGAACGCTTCGTCAACGCACCGGAGGCGGACGCCCTGCTCACGCGAACCTACCGCAAGCCGTTTGTCGTGCCGGAGAAGGTGTAACAATAGCCGTATATCATGCCGGAGAAGGTGTAACGATCGCCTGTGCGGCGGCAATGGTCCTGCTCGCCGCACCGGCACACCCGTCGCGGCGATGCGGCTACCCAACCGCCGTTGGACAGCCGCATGCCCGGAAACGTATACTAATTCTAAACGGCACCCCCAATAGCCCCCCAAAGGTGCCTGCTGAGCTGCGGCGCTGGCCCAATAATCCGGGCCGTTTGCCGGCCACTGCCGTCCCCTCGTAGTGAGCCTGAGGTGGAACATGCACAACATCGTAAAACCAGCCGTTGCCGCCGCTGCGTGCGGCCGGACCGGCCTTGTGGGTAGCGTTTGTATGCTGCTGCTGGCCGCCAGCGGTTGCGGACAGTCCGAGGAAATCCGCAGCTACACTGTGCCGCGAGAAACGACCGGTCCGGCGGAGACCAAGCCAGGTGAAACTGCCGCCGCAAAGGTGCGCCTGCTGGGGGCTGTCATTCCCCAAAACAACGAGTTGAGCTGGTTTGTCAAATTCAGCGGCCCGACGGAGCAGATCAGCCCGCACGTGGAAACAATCGAACAGTTTGTGCGGTCGCTGCAGATCAAGGAGGGCGGGCAATTGACCTGGACGGCCCCGCCGGGATGGAGCCAACAGCCGCAACGGACGATGCGACTAGTCACATTTGTCCCCCCCGGCGACGGCAAACAGCCCGAATTATACATTTCTACCCCCTTCGGCGGCAGTCTGTTAGCCAATGTCAACCGTTGGCGCGGCGAAGTTGGTCTACCTGAGATCACCGAAAACCAACTGGCTGACGTGGTCCGGGAAATCCCCATCGCCGGGGGCAAAGCTTATTGGGTCGATTTTCAGGGGCCGGGCGGGAAATCGCGCATGCCGCCGTTCGTAAAATAATGGATGAGAGCGAGACGGGGATATCGACCAACCGTACTTGCCGACCCTCTCATGGGAATTTGCTTTTGGAACCTACCATGACCTATGATCAGACGTCGTCCGCCGTCGAGGCGTCCGCCTCCCTCCCAATCCGCCGTACGCCGCCGCTATGGCAAGGGTTGAGGCAATGGCTGCGGCCATATCTGCGCCCCCTGGCTTCCCTCCAGCTTACGGTAGTGCTGTTCGTTCTCTCCATCGGCTTGGTCTTTCTGGGTACCCTAGCCCAAAAAACCGCAGGCATTTGGACAGTCGTTGACAAATATTTTTGGTCGTGGATCGTCATCGTTGATGGCCAGATCCTGATCGAATTCGGCAAAGTCTTTTTCGGTCTCGACCCCAAGCTAACCGCCCCGAGTTGGTTCCGTTTCCCTTACCCGGGTGGCAAATTACTGGGCGGGATTTTGTTTATCAACCTGCTGGCTGCCCATCTGTTACGCTTCCAACTGACCTGGAAGCGGGCCGGGATATTCATCCTCCACGGCGGCCTGCTGCTGCTGTTCGTCGGCGAGGCCATCACCCGCGAGTACCAAATCGAGCAGCAGATGGTCATCCGGGAAGGCCAGACGGTCAACTACGCCTTCGACAGCCGCAACTCGGAGCTGGCATTCGTGCACCCATCCGGCGACGCCGATCAGGTGACCGTGGTGCCTAGCAAGTTGTTGCGACAAGCTGCCCGCTCTGGCCAACGCATCCGCCACCCGGAACTCCCCGTTGACATCGCGGTTGTCCAATTCATGGTCAACAGCGACGTAGTTCCCCTTCGCGGCGAAGCCAACGCTCTCCCCAACCCCGCCACGCAGGGAGTCGGCCTGCAACAGATCGCCCTCCCCCGACCGGAGGTCAGCGGCGTCGACACCGACCAACGTGTGGACCTTCCCTCGGCCTATGTCCAACTGTTCAAGAAAGATACGGACGAATCGCTCGGCATATGGCTGGTGTCCGCCGCACTGGAGCCACAGCCGTTGCGTGTCGACGAGAAACCATACACCATTGAGCTCCGTTATACCCGGTATTACAAGCCGTTCACCCTCACCCTCCTGGAATTCCGCTTTGACCGCTATATCGGCACGGACATCCCCAAAAACTATTCGAGCCGGCTAATGCTCAACGACCCCGAACGGGGCGTCTCCCGCGAGGTAGTCATCCGGATGAACGAGCCGCTGCGTTATCGCGGCGAGGCCTTTTTCCAAAGTTCATTCACGCCGGATGAAAAAGGCACGATCTTGCAGGTGGTCCGCAACCCGGGATGGCTGCTCCCGTACATTTCGTGTGTGCTAGTAACCTTGGGAATGCTGGTACATTTTGGCATATATTTGAGCACGTTTCTTGTACGAACGTTTCTGTACCCTGCCATAGCCTCCACGGCGGAATCCTTTCAGGCAACTGGCAGGCAGCCAGTCGTGTCCTCGGCATCCCGCCGGGCCCATCAGGAGGCCGCACCAGCAGCTTCAGCAGCCCTCAGCACGGCGTGGTGGATCCCGTGGGTAGCGGTGGGGAGTGCGGTGTTGTATGTCGTCGCCGCCGCCTGGCCTCGCTCCACCCCCCCTGGCCAAATCGATGTCCGGCGAGCTTCCAGTCTGCCTGTTGTAGATGGCGGCCGGCTCAAACCGCTGGACACGGTCGCCCGCGTCAATTTGCGGCTGATGAACCACGCTGAGAGCCTCAAGGGGAATGACGGCCGCACCCTCAGTGCATTGCAGGTGTTCTTTGAGATCGCCGCTCATGAACCCGGACTCGACTCCCCCGCCGCGAAGCTCCGACTGTTCCGGATCGAGAACGACCAGCTCCGAGACTTTTTGCAACTGGAACCGCGGGAGGGGCTGCGGTATTCGCTGCAGGAGATGCTGGGCAAACCGGAACTGCGGCATAAGTATATCGAAGCGGTCATACGCGCCCGTCAGCGGCCGCAAAATGCCCGCGACTTGTTTGATGCCAAATTATTGGAACTCGACCACCACATTCAAACAGGATTTTTGCGGATTGCTCACGGGCGAGCCCCCTTGCTTCTCCCGGTCGGCGGAGAGCGGGGCTGGGCGTCGACGGCTCAGTTGGCCGATGAGATCGCCTTCGAAAAACTGACCCGGCAGCATTTTCCGAACCTGTCGCGGGAGCAGTTGCCGCTCAAATCGCTGGAGGATTACCGCTCATTCGTGGCCCGGACGGTGCCTCCGGAGCAGTTGGAGTCCTGGAACGAATACTTTGACCGTTTGACTGCCGATGCTCGCAGCGAAGCTGTCCAGCGCTATCCTGTCCTGCAGGCATGGGAAGACGTCTTACGGGCGTATCGGATGGGCAAGGCGGAGGACTTCATTGCGGCGGTCGATCGCTTCCGCACCTTCAGCGAGACGCAACTGACCTCCGCCGAGTTAACTCGGGTACGTTTTGAAGCGTTTTTGAATGAAACCGGTCTGTACTACCATTGCATGGTGATGTATGCCTTGGCGGCCCTGGCGATGCTGGCGGCCTGGATCTTCCTGGTCGTCGATCCCCGCAAGGGGGACGCCGTGCGGCGGGCAGTGTGGTGGTGGCTGCTGGTGGTGTTTGCCGTGCATACCTTCACATTGCTGTCCCGGATGTACCTGATGGAGCGGCCGCTGGTGTTTGTGACCAATCTGTATTCGTCGGCCGTGTTCATCGGGTGGGCCGCACTGGGGCTATGCTTGATCCTCGAGCGGGTCTATCCGGTGGGTATCGCTGGGATGGTCGGGGCCGTACTAGGATTTGTCACCAGCATCATCGCCCACAACTTGGCCGCCAGCGGCGACACGCTGGAAATGATGCAAGCGGTCCTGGACACCAACTTCTGGCTGGCCACACACGTCACCACCGTCACTCTCGGTTACGCTGCCACATACATTGCCGGCGCCATAGGCATTGCTTACGTTATACTGGCCATTTTTGCACCCACTACGCTGTTGCAGCAGCCACTCACCTTTGGCGGCGGTGCGAGCCCCCGAACTCTGGAGGTGGGCCGCATCCTCGGACAAATGATCTACGCCGTTGTCTGCTTCGCCACATTGTTTAGTTTTGTGGGCACCGTCCTAGGCGGCATCTGGGCCGATCAGTCTTGGGGCCGCTTCTGGGGGTGGGACCCAAAGGAAAACGGCGCGGTGATGATCGTCTTGTGGAACGCTTTGATCCTGCATGCCCGCTGGTCTGGCATGGTCAAAGACCGCGGCATGGCCCTACTTGCCATCGTCGGCAACATGATCACCACCTGGAGCTGGTTTGGCACCAACCAGTTGGGCGTCGGATTGCACGCTTATGGCTTCAACAACAAACTGGCACTGGGATGTACTGTGACGTGGGCCGTCCACGGATTGCTGCTTCTAGCCGGGCTAATTCCCTGGACCCGGGTCTGGCAAAGCCCGGCGTTGCAAACGGCCCTGAAATCCCATCCAACTCGCTGACAGGTTGGTCATCGGCACCGGCTTGCCCAGCAGCGTCGTTGCAAACGGCCCTGAAATCCCACCCGACGCGTTGACCCCCTCTCGACGCACCCGTTCACGCTTCGCACAATGTTGCTCAAGCGGGCAACGACTCCAGTTGCCCCTTCCGGCTTGTTGGTCCTGTCGAGGAGCTTGTCACCATGGCTACGGACAAAAAGGTACGTGTGGCGATCGTCGGTCTGGGCTTCGGGGCCGAGTTCATCCCGATCTACCAGGCTCACCCGAACGCGGAGATGTACGCCATCTGTCGCCGTAACAAGGTTGAGCTGGAGCGGTGTCAGAAAAAATTCGGCGTCCCCAAAGCCTATAGCGACTACGACGAGCTGCTCAAAGACCCCAACATTGACGCCGTACACATCAATAGCCCGATTCCGGACCACGCCCCGCAGACGATCAAGGCGTTGCAGGCCGGCAAGCACGTCGCCTGCACAGTGCCAATGGCGACGAGCAAGGAGGAAATCCGGCAAATCGTCGAGCTACAACGCAAAACCGGCAAAGTCTACATGATGATGGAAACCGTGGTGTATAGCCGCGAGTATCTGTTCGTCAAGGAGCTGTACGATCGCGGCGTGCTCGGACGCATCCAGTTCCTCCGTGGCAGCCACCAGCAGGACATGGACGGCTGGCCCGGCTATTGGCCTGGCCTGCCGCCGATGTGGTACGCCACGCACTGCGTCAGCCCCTGTCTGGCCATCCTGAGCGATCCGGCCAAGGGGAAGATCGCCCTGGCCGAGAGTGTGGTTTGCCACGGCTCCGGCCGTATCCGCGAGGAGTACATTCCCCGCTACAACTCGCCGTTCGCCGTCGAGACGGCGACGTTCCGCATCAAGGACCACGACGTCGTCGCCGAGGTGACCCGCAGCCTTTACGATGTGGCCCGCCAGTACCGGGAAAGCTTCGACGTCATGGCTAGCAACGTCAGCTTCGAGTGGCAGCAGCTCGAAGGGGAGGAACCGGTCCTGCACATGCGGGGCTTGCCCGAACCACAGATTCCGCGGCGGGTCAAGGTGCCGGACTATGCGGGCCGACTACCGGAACCGATCCGCAAGTTCACTGGCGGCATCCACGACCCGACCCATCTCAGCTTCGTCCAGGGGGGCGGCCACGGCGGTAGCCACCCTCACCTGGCCCACAACTTCCTGATGGCCGTTTTGGGCGAGCAGCCAGCCTTCCCGGATGCCCCCACCGCCGCCAACTGGACCCTGGTCGGCATCTGTGCCCACGAAAGCGCCATGAAAGGCGGCGAGCGGGTGGTCATCCCGCAATACTGAGCTCCGCTGCGCTTGCCCCGCCGCCGCGCGGGAACATCCGCGCGGGAGCATCCGCCCGCGTTATCTGGCTACCAAAACGATCAACAAGCCCGCCGCAAATGGTGGGTGCATCCGTTTGTGGAACGCGAGCGAATATGCGTTGTTTGATGGTCCGCAGCGGAACACTTTAAAACTGATCGAGCCAGAAGTGGTTGCCGCGATAGTACTTGAGTGGCGTCCACAGCTCGTACCGCCAGCCCGGCTCACGGAACGGCGGATAGGCCATGTACGCGGGCGGCCGCACGTACGGGTGACCTTTTGGCTCCGGCCACTGCGGACTATTGAGCGGCCAATAACTGTGCGGGAAATAGTAGTAGGGGTAGTAGTAATACCGCGGCAACGGCGGCTGGTCGGCCGCAGCGACCGTACCACTCCAGCCGGCCATCATCAGCACCCCCAAAACCGTCGCCCATACGCCGCGTCCTAGCCGCCGATCCATTCCTGGCCATTGCGTTCTGTTCATGAACGGTTCTCCCTTTGGATGTCACGTATCTCCGCCCGGTAGTATCATTCGGCTGCATCGTCCTGTCCGCAGCAGAACCGCCGTTAGGAATGCATCAATCGGACAGGCCAGGCGTTCCGATGTACAATATTTTTCCGCTACTATCGGATGTGCGGAGTGTAGTGTCCGTGAGGATTGGATTGGAAGGACGACGAACCGTTATGAATCCCGAAAGCCAGGCAGCAGGTATACCTAGGCCAGACGCCGCATTCGATAATCCGCTGGTGAGTCGTTACGCCTCGCGGGAGATGGCGGAGCGGTGGGGGGCGTTGCGGAAGTACCGCACCTGGCGGCAGTTGTGGCTGTGGCTGGCCGAGGTACAGGCGGAGCTAGGTTTGGCGGCGTCGGACGGCGTCTCGCCGCGGATCCGTCCGGAGCAACTGGAGGCATTACGGCAGCATCTGGACGACATCGATCTGACGCGGGCCGCCGAATGGGAACGACGCCTACGGCACGACGTTATGGCCCACATCCACACGTTCCGCGAGGCCGCCCCCCAGGCCGGCGACATCATCCACCTTGGGGCGACATCCTGTTACGTTACCGACAACGCCGACCTGATCCTGATCCGCGAAAGCCTGGACGCCCTATGCCGCGAGCTGGCAGGACTAATCGACAGTCTGGCCCGGTTCGCCGAGCAATGGAAAGATCTTCCCACGCTGGGATACACCCATCTTCAGCCGGCCCAGTTGACGACCGTGGGCAAGCGGGCCTGCCTGTGGCTTTACGAGCTGGTAATGGACTTGGAAGATCTGGAGCGGCGACGGGACAGGCTGCCATTTCGCGGCGCCAAGGGAACCACGGGTACCCAGGCGAGCTTTTTGGCCCTGTTTCGCGGCGATCACCGCAAGGTGCTCGAGCTGGACCGCCGCGTCGCCCAGAAGGCAGGATTTGCGGAAGTTGTCCCGGTATGCGGCCAAACCTATAGCCGCAAGCTGGACAGCCAGGTTCTCGATTCCCTGGCCCAACTGGGGCAGAGCCTGCACAAATGGGGCACCGACCTGCGGCTGCTGGCCCATTTGCAGGAGGTGGAAGAGCCTTTCGAGGCGGAGCAGGTCGGTTCCAGTGCCATGCCGTACAAGCGGAACCCGATGCGGGCGGAGCGTTTGTGCTCCTTAGCCCGTTACCTGATGGGTTTTCCGGCGATGGCGGCCCAAACGGCGGCGGTGCAGTGGCTGGAGCGATCGCTGGACGACAGCGCCATCCGGCGGCTGTACCTGCCGCAGGCGTTCCTGGCGGCGGACGCCTGCCTACGGCTTGGCCGCACCATCGCTTCGGGCCTGGTTGTGCGAACCGCCGTCATCCTACGGCATGTGCATGAGTATCTACCGTATCTGATGACCGAAAACCTGATGATGGCAGCGGTGCAGGCCGGACAAGACCGGCAGGACGTGCACGAGGTCGTTCGCCGGCACAGCCATGCCGTCGCCGAGCGGATCAAAAACGGCATGGCGACGCCGCAGGAGCTGCTCGAGCGGCTAAAAATGGAGCCGGCCTTCCAAGCCGTCCGGATCGGCGAGCAGGTTTCGGCCCGGCCGGAAGACTACGTCGGCCGCTCGCCGCAACAGGTGGAGGAGTTCATCGCCAGCCACATCGAGCCGATCCGGCAACGCTACGCCGCACGCCTGGCGCCGCACCAGACCATTGAGGTATAAGCCTGCTAGGAAATACCCGTCGGCCAATCTGACGCGTCGCCGACCGGGCGACTGCACGGCGGAGGTGCATTGCCGAGCGGGTGACCGCCCGGCGATACCACATGGGGCGATCCTCCGGCGGGCTCCGGCTGTCGGCGGCCAGTCGCCGGTCGGGCTTACTGCGAGGCTTGCTTCTGCTGGGCGGCCCGGATTTTTTTGATCAGTCGGGACTTGAGCCGGGCCGCCTTGTTGGGGTGGATGTAGCCCTTGTCCGCCGCACGGTCCAGCAGTTGCTGGGCTAGCCGCATTTGCTCAAGCGTATTTTTGGCATCGCCTGCGGCGATGGCATCGGTTACGGCCCGGCGTTGCTTTTTGATCCGCTTGTACCAGGCTCGGTTGCGGCGACGCCGTCGCTCATTCTGCCGTAAGCGTTTCCATGCACTCTGGGTATGGGGCATCAGTATCTTACCTCAATCGACCACACAAAACCGTTATACCAAATGATACCGTTTTGCTAACTACGCTTTGCAATATGTCCTTTGCTATATATCCACAGCGTCCAGCCGTTGCGGGACTGACCCCGGGGTGTGCCTCAAGTATAGCTCACCGCACCGACTTTGTAGCGTACAAACCGCTTCAGTTCCAAACCGGCCTTCTTTAAGGCGGCGGTGACCGTCTGGTTCGGGTATTTCTGGGCGTTGGCCATCTGCTGTTCGCTCAGGACGATTTCCGACAGACGGGTCTTGAGCTTACCTTCGGCAATTTTATCGAGGATGTTGGCGGGTTTGCCGGCATTTTTCGGGTCGGCTTCGATGTCTGCCCGCACGAGGGCCTTCTCTTTCTCCAACACCTCAGCGGGGACGTCAGCCACGGTCAGGTACGCCGGGTTGAGCGCGGTGATATGTGCGGCGACGTCTCGCAGCAGCTCGTCGTTCGGACCGGTTCCTTGGCACTCCACAAGGGTACCGGAGGTCCCATCGAAGTGGACGTAACCGCCGTAGATGCCGCCGCTCATGCGGGCAAAGCGATGGAGCACCATTTTTTCCCGGACAACGCCGACGGCGTCGTTGATCCGATCCTGGACGGTGCCCGACCCGAACGACTCGGCGAGCACGGCGGCGACATCCGCTCCTTTGCTGAAGGCGATGTGCCGGGCCAGGTCTTTGGCCAGGGCGATGAAGGGATCGCTTTTGGCGGACGGAGCGGTCTCGCAACGCAGCTCGACGATCGCCGCAACGCGGGCGGCATTGTCGTAGAAGATCTCGATCCGCCCTTCGGCGGTTTCGCTCCCTTCCCGCTTCAGCCCCATTTTGGCGTTTTGGTCCCGCAGCCATTCGATAGCCTTTTCGATGTCACCGCCGGTTTGTTCCAGGGCCTGTTTGCACAGCCCCATTGGCTGGTCGGTGCGGTCACGGAGCTGTTTGACCAGTTGGGGGGTGATTGCCGTGCTCATACCGGTATCATCTCCTCGCGTAGATTAGGAATCAGCCGTTGGATTTAAGTGGCGGCCCCGCTAGGTGTGCCGGCCCTCGACTCTGCAGCGCTGCCGTTTGGCTCAGACGCCGCCGCCACGGTAGCGGCCACGGCAGCCCGCGGCGGACGCGGCCGGATCATCGCCTGCTGTTCCGGCGGCAATGCGGCCCGCCCTTCCAGACAGGCATCCGCCAGCTTAGAAACGATTACCTCGATCGAACGGATGCTGTCGTCGTTGCCAGGGATCGGCAGATCGATGTCGTCCGGGTCGCTGTCCGTGTCGATCAGGGCTATGGTCGCGATGCCCATCCGTTTGGCTTCCCGCACGGCGTTGTGCTCTTTTTTCGGATCGACTATCACCAGGGCCTGCGGCAGCTTGAGCATGTCGCGGATGCCCTTGAGGTTGCGGCGGATCTTGAGCAGCTCTCGGCTGAGCTGGGCGATCATCTTTTTTGAATGCGTGCGGATATCGGCCGTTTCCGGGGCCTTCGCCGGGTCCAGCTTGCCGGCTTCGGTCATCATCTGTTCGATGTAACTATTGAGGTCCTCCTTTTCGGGATTGGCCCCTTCCGGCAACCACATCGCCTCCAGCTCCTTGAGGCGTTTCAGGCGGGCGCGGATCGTACGGTAGTTGGTGAGGGTGCCGCCAAGCCAGCGTTCGCTGACGTAAGGCATGCCGCAACGGAGCGCCTCGCGTTCGATGATCTCCTTGGCCTGCCGTTTGGTACCCACGAACATGACCAATTCCCCGCGGGCGACGATTTGCGTGATGTAGCGATAGGCCCGCAGCAGACCACGCACGGTTTCGCGCAGGTCGATGATGTGCACGCCGTTTCGCTTGCCGTAAATATACGGCCGCATTTTCGGATTCCAGCGGCTGGTGCGGTGGCCGTAGTGGACGCCCGCATCCAACAATTCCTTGACGTCGATGATCGAAGTCGTGCTCACGACCCTTCCTCCCCGTGCATCATGCGGTTGACACAGTACGTTGGCATGATGATCCCAGCCTCCCAAAAACCCGGAATGGCCCCGCACCCGTATTTCTGGGGCCGAAGATTGTTAGTATAAGAACCGACAGCGGTACCGTCTAATGGCAAATGGAGCCGGCGGGCCAAGGCAAAGCGAACCCGTGGGCCAGGTGACCCTTACACTTGAACCGACGCTGGAATAACAACAGCAACATCATATATGGCAAAGGGTTACGTCGAAACGCTTTTGAGCGATACCACCGGAGCAGGCCGGCCCAACCTCATGGCCATGGGGGATCGACGATTCCGGCAACCTATACAGGCCGCGCCGTCCGCTTCGGTTTGGCCCGTTTGTGGCCATGGGTGACCCACGATTCCGGTACCTGAGGGACACCCATTTTATCCCCTTGATTAACTCCCGCCACGCGGCCATGATCGTACGGGCGGCCACGGCCATCGCGGCGAATACCACAGTTCCCACTGTTTCGGCGAGCCGGGCAACATGACCCCCGGCAACGCGACGTCGTGCTGCCGGGCCAGCAGGATCAGCTCCCGACAGTATTCTGGCCACCGCCCCTCCGACTGGCCGAGGCGTTGCAGCTCCCGCGGCGTCAGCTGGGGCAGCAGTTTCGTTTCCACGGCCGCGCGGAGCGGATCCGGCAACTCGACCAGACGGCTTGGCCCCAAGCGGGCGGAATACTGCTCTGCCAAGCCCATCGAGACCAGTTGGTTCCGCACGGCTAGTGCAAATTCCGGCCATTTCCCAGCGTGCGGCTCGAGGGTCCGCCGGAACGGCTCGGACGGCAAAAGTGTTGCCAGATCGCCCAAATGTTCCAGTTGCGTGACAGGGCCGGTGCGCGGCTCGGGGAGCAGCCAACTTTCGTACTTGCGGTAAAGGAAATAGACCTCGCGGCCGTAATGCCACCAGCTCCACCCGCCATTTTTTTCGGCAGCCGCCAACGCCCGCACCAGACGATCCTGTTCATTGGCGGTTAGGCGGGGCCACTCCCCGTCCCTCAAGCGGAACGCCTGGCGGGTAAACTCGATCACCTCCCTGCGGACGCTTTCCTGATGGAACGGCCAGGGGACGGGTTGCGTCAGCAGCCCCTTGCCGTGACGGCGTATGAGGGTCCATTCGGCGTGCCGTTCGCCGTCGCGGGTGGCGGCCCGTTCCTGCAGATACTTCTGCCGCTCCAACGGTGTGAGGGAGTCCAGTTTCTGCCGGACCACAGCCGGGAGGGCATCGTACCACTGCTGTTCCCGCCGCTGCCGGATCCGTTGCAACCGCTGTGCGGCGTCCGGTGCGGCCAGGATCTCGCGCCGCTGCGGGGCCGGCAGACGGCTCAGCCAGACCGCATAAGTTTCTAGCACGTGCAGGTAAAAATCCCGCTCCGCTGGATCCCGATCGTGCAGCTCCCGATCCAACTCCCGGATGGCCACCTGCCGCCACGGCGGTAGGTTCTTGAATTCCTGGACCCATTTGTGAAAAGACTCGGCCTTGTCGACCACTTCAATCTCCCGCTGGGGAATAAAGTCCAGCAAGGGATCTTCTCCAAAGTACTCCGGGCCGGCCAGCTGCTGGATCATCCAGAAATTGTCTACCGCCGCATACAACGGTAGCAGCTCGATGAGGCGATGTTCGGTGATTGGCAATTCACCGATTTCAGCCGTGGGAGTTCGATTGGGCGGCCAGAGCATCGCCGCCAGGTAGTAACCGACGGCAATCCCCGCCAATCCCACTAGCAGCAGCCACGCTGCCGGCCAGAGGAGATCGTTCCATGGCCGCAGCCGCGGCCGACTCACCAGGAGAGGGAACGATGTGGACGGCAGCGGCGGCGTTTGGCCAAAGGGAGCCGGACGGGACGGGTCCGGCGTGTTTACGTTGCCCTTGGGACGCACGGGGAGCCGCTCGAGAGTCCGGGTGGCGAAATCCGGCGACGGTTCCGGTTCCGGCAAGCAGTCGAGCATCTCGTAGGTCTTCTGCAGGAGCCATAATTCGCGGCGTAACTGCGGGTCTTGAGCAAGCCGTTGCTCGAGTTGGCGGGTCTCGCCCGGCTCCAGCTCGCCGTCCAGGTACGCCACCAACTGCTCGGCCAACTCCTGCGGCAGCGGAGCATTCCCGTCAGGCGGTTCCGGCGGCAGTTGCGAACCGGTGTTCATGGACCATTCGGCCTCACAGGGGCGGTCAGGGGATCCCCTTCGCGGTTGCAAGCGGGCGGGGGTGGGGAGGCGTGCGGCTGGCCATCCATATATATGTAACCCGCCAATGCGATCCGGAGCTTCGTTCGGGCCCGGCTCAGGAGGGACTTGACTGCCTTGACGGTCAGTCCCATGACGCGGGCGATGTCGGCGTAGTTCATGTCCTCGAACTTGTTGAGGACGATGGCCAGGCGTTGACGGTCGTTGAGGGAATCCAGGGCGCGCCGCACGACGTCCGTCAATTCCTGGTGGTGAAGCTGTTGGGCCGCCGGGCTGGACGCGGCCAGAAACTCCGCCTGGTCGGCGACAGGCTCATGCCGCAACGAGCCGGAATCACTCAGCTCCAGGGGCTGGGTGGGCCGTCGCTGTCGCCGCCGCAGGAAGTTCAGGGCCAAGTTGTTGGCAATGGTGAACAGCCAGGTGGCGAACTTGGCGTGCGGGCGATATTTTTTGCGGTGTCGGTACACCCGCAGGAACACCTCCTGGGCCAGATCTTCCGCTTCTGCCCGATTACCCACCACATGATGGAGTACAGCGATCAGGCGATGCTGGTAGCGTGCGACCAGCTCGGCGAATGCGGCCGGGTCGTCCTCCCGTACCCGGAGCATCAGGCGGATGTCCGGGTCGCGTAAGGCCATCATTTCACTGGTCTGACCGACCGGCATATATCGGCCCTAACCATTACGGCAACGGCGGCTAGGGGTCAGCAGCGTCCACCGGGATGCCGACCCTTTCCGTTTCTGGCGGCAGCGGGTTCGAGGCCGCCAGCAGACGGCGACGGAGCTGGCCGCAGGCGGCGTCGATCTCCGCCCCTTTGCGTTTACGGACCTTCACACTGATCCCGGCCTGCCGCAGGGTAAACACTATGTGCTGGATGGCCGCGTCGGTTGGCCGGCGGAACGGCAGCCCGGCAACCGGATTCCAGGGAATCAGATTCACATGGGCCTTGCGGCCGCGCAATAGCTGGGCCAGCTCACGGGCGCAACGGGCGTCGTCATTGACACCGCCCAGCAGGACATACTCGTAGGTCACCTGCCGGCCGGTGAGCCGGAAGAACTCGTCCGCGGCGGCGACGATCGCGGCAATACCGGTTTTGGCGTTGGTAGGCACCAGACGGGTGCGCAACTCGTCGTTGGGGGCGTGCAGCGACACCGCCAAATGGTAGTGCGTACCGCTAGCGGCTAGTTGCCGAATCCGCTTAGGCAGACCGACGGTCGAAATCGTTACGTGCCGCTGGCTAATCCCCATGCCGGCTTTGGGGTCGCAAGCGATGGCGAGAGCCTGCAGGAGATTGTCCAGGTTGGCCAAAGGCTCGCCCATGCCCATGACCACAATGTGGGTCGGTCGGCGTTGTCCGCTGTGCCACAGATGTAATAACTGTTCGACGATTTCCGGCGGCGTCAGGTTCCGCTCCACGCCGGAAAGGCCGCTGGCACAAAAGACGCAGCCCATGCCGCAGCCGACCTGGGTGCTGATGCAGGCGGTGGCCCGCCCGCCATCTTGGATCAGGACGCATTCGACCGAGCGGCGATCCTTGAGGCGAACCAGGAGCTTGTGCGTACCGTCGGCGGCGACGGCACGGTGCTCCACTGTGGTGGCCAACAAGGGGAAGGCCGCGGCCAACTTTTGCCGTAATGGGCGGGGCAGATCGGTCATCTGGTCATAATCGATGCAGCCACGCCGGTAGAGGTGGTGCCGCAGTTGTCGGAGTCGCATGGGCGACTCGCCTCGCTGGGCCAGCCATTCCCGCAAGCAGTTGTCCAGCACCTCGGTTAAGGCTAAAGGCGAGCTATCGGCGTGTTCGGCCGTCGCGCCCTGCACACCAGCGGCGATGGTCGATGCGCTGTCCGCCGCGGCCGGAGCGGCCCGGTGGACATCGAGCACCGGCAACAGCACGGGGCCGGCCACGCCCTGCACGTCCTGCACTACCGGTTTTGCATCTCGCGTCATAACCTTTGCAGCCAGCGGATCTATGGCCACCCCCCTCAAAACCATCCAAATAACAGGCGGCGAATATCGAGCGTCAGGGCGAAGATCATCAGGGACACAACGACGGCCAGGCCGATGTACATGGCGATCGCCGCAATGCGTTCCGGGACTGGCCGGCCGATGATCTTCTCAATGATCAAAAATAACATATGGCCGCCATCCAATAGCGGGATCGGCAGGAAATTGATCACCGCCAGGTTGACGGAAATCATGCCGATAAACAGTAGGAATTGCCAAAAATCCTCCCCCGCGATCCGGTAGCTGATGTTGGCGATGCTCAGTGGCCCGCTGATGGCCTTGGGGCTGATGCGTCCGGAAGGGGCGATCATCGCGTAAAGGTTCATGTAGATGTATTTGATGAACCGTACCACGCGCCAGGTGCCGAGCGAGATGGCATCCAGAAGATGTTCCGCTTTTTGGACGCGGAAATCGCGCATCAGGAGGATGCCGCGGTCGTCCAGGCAATGCTGGAAATCCTGGCGTGGTGTCAGCCGCACATCGAGGGTGGTCTCGCCGCGTCGCAGCCGCAGCTCCACTTCCTGCGGGGCCGTCCGTTGCACCGCCGCATCCACCGAAGCCCACTGATGTGGCTTGGACAGCTCGAGCCAGTCGCCCGATTTCCTTCCCCCCTGTGCGTTGGTGTAATGGAAACGGACGCCGACAATCACATCGTTCGGCTCCACCAACCCTGCGGCGGGGCCGCCCGGCGATGTCTCATCTACCACCGCCTCGACCCAGTAGGCTAGCCCCAGGCCATTGAGGGGTACAGGACTGTTGGCTAGGGTGACCATTGTCCGGTCTTGGTGGTAGGCGAAGTCGTACTGTAGCGTCAGCTCGACGGGCTGGGCTTCCTGATGGCCGACGGTCCGCAAGACGGTCAGTTGCACGTTCCAGTTGGCATCCGCACCACGGGAAGCTTGGCGTTCCGCCCAGCGGTTGATTTCCCAGGGGAGCAACAGGGGATCGAGACGGCGGACGGTGATAGTGGAATCCGGCGCCTGTTCGTTGCCAGTGGTCAGCCAGGTGGTGGTGCCGTCGATTTCCGGGAGCTTGATCAAGCGGATGCGGTCGCCGGCACGGCCGGAGGCTTCTTCGTGGGGGATGACGCCAGCTCGTTCGGCAGGTCCGCCACGACGCAAGGCGGCGATCGCCCCCATCCGCATCCGCAGTCCCAAATCCATTCGCGGGGCCGGCGGCACGCGAATGTCCAGTTCCTGAAGCGGGGGAGACTCACCTCGCTGGACTCGGATGATGACGGCTTGGTTAGCCAGCCGCCGCAGACGGTCGTAGTAGTCACTGATGTCGTAGCCGTGCACGGGGTCGCGCGGATCGGGCCGCAACGGAGTTATGCGGGACGGCTCCGCCGGGTCGCTCATGGCCACGATGCGGTCGCCCGGGGCAAACGCGGGCTGGGCCTGCGCCGCTGCGCTCCCCGCTACGACCGGCTGAACCCGCATCTTGCGATACGCCAGCAGCTCCAGGCGGTACGGCGGTACAATTCCCAGTTGTGGAAAGGGGGTATCCTCCTCCCGACGCGGCTCGACCGCGTAGACCAGCGGAGTATCCTCCCCCGGCCGCTGCACGCGCAGCTCCACCTGCTCTCCGGCGGCCGTGCTCATCACGATCGGCCGCAGGTCGTCAAAGAACGGACGTTCCCGTGAGCCGATTTTGGTGATGGCATCATTGGTCCGCAGTCCGGCCCGCCAGGCGGCACTGCCACTTTCCACGGCTCCAACAATGGCGGGTACTTCCTGCACGCCGTGCAGATACGCCGCCGCAAAGCAGACCATCCCCAAAACGACATTCATGATCACGCCGGCCGAGATGATCAACATCCGCTGTCCGACGGTTTTGTTGCGGTAGTCCCGCGGATCGTTGGCGGCGTCCTCGGCGTCGCCGCTTTCCCCCTCTCCGGACATTTGCACGTAACCGCCCAAGGGGATGATGCCGATCTTGTAGGTGGTTTCGCCCCATTTGTAAGAACAAAATGGCAGCGGCGGCCCAAAGCCCACGCTAAAGGTCAGGACGCGCACGCCGCACCACTTCGCCGCCAGGAAGTGACCCAGTTCGTGAATAAAGATAATCAGCCCCAACCCCAGCACGACCTTGAGAGTGTCGAACGGGTCCAGGTACCAAAACACCAGCACCAGCAAAGCGGCGGACATCAGCAAGGAGACCCGGTTGTCCCGCAGCCACTGCCGGATCACCGCCCACTGCTGGGAGGCGGCACCATCTGCGGCAACCAGTGGCGGTGCGGATGCCGCGGGCGGACGATCGCCGTTCACGGGCTGGGCCGGTTCGCCAGGGAATGATTGGCTGTCCAACGGTTAACCTCCTCGCGCGCCCAGCGGTCCAGCCGCAACAGTTGCTCGAGCGTTGGGCGCGGTTCATAGTCATGGGCGTTGAGGATAGCCCGGCAGCAGCGGGGAATGTCTAAAAACGCCATCTCCCCGGCCAAGAAGCGTTGCACGGCGGCTTCGTTGGCGGCGTTGAGCACCGCCCCACAGCTTCCGCCGCGGCGGGCCACCTCGTAGCCAAGCTGCAACGCCGGGAACGTCTCGTGATCCGGCAGCTCAAACTGCAACTGCCGCAGGTGACGCCAGTCCACCCGCTGCCCCGGACCGGCTAGCCGTTCCGGATAAACCAGAGCAAACTGGATCGGTAGCCGCATATCCGGCGGCGACACCTGGGCCAGCACCGAGCCATCCGCAAACTCTACAAACGAATGCACCATCGACTCCGGGTGGATCAGCACCTCGATCTGATCCGCCGATAGTCCAAATAACCAACGGGCCTCGATAATTTCCAGCGCCTTGTTCATCAGGGTAGCCGAGTCGATGGTGATTTTCGGCCCCATCTGCCAGGTCGGATGCCGCAAGGCTTGTTCCGGCGTGACGGCGACAAGCTGCTCGGCGGTTTTGCCACGGAACGGTCCGCCGCTGGCCGTCAGGACCACGCGTACCACCTCGGATATCCGGTGCTGCCCCAAAGCTTGAAAGATCGCCGAGTGCTCGCTGTCCACCGGCAGGATCGTTGCCCCACTCTGTCGGGCCAGGTCTATGATCAGCGGCCCGGCGACCACCAGTGTCTCCTTGTTGGCCAGGGCGACGGTCTTGCCAGCCGCTACTGCCGCCCAGGTTCCCTGCATGCCGGCCACGCCGACGATCGCCGCCACTACCACGTCCACATCCGGCCGTGCGGCCAGCCAAGCGACCGCCTCCGGCCCGCCGTGCAGCTCCGTCTCGGGCGGAAACGCTCGCCGGTCCGCCTGCTCCCACGCCGCCGGATCGGCAATCACCGCCAGTTGCGGCCGGAATTCATGACACTGCTCTGCCAGCCGCCGCCAATTGCGATGCGCCGCCAGACCGGCCACCGTCAGCCGCTCCGGCAAATGGCGGACCACGTCCAGCGTGCTCTGCCCGATCGAGCCGGTCGAGCCGAGGACGGCGACCCGTCGCGGATAATCCGTCTTGGCGGCAAGCGCCATGCCGCAGCCTCATTCCCCAGTCCACTTCGATATGTGCATTCTACGGCCCGGCTTGCAAGCGGAACATAGCGACTGACCCGCTACCTTGCCGGTCCCCGCCGCGGTGGCGTATCGCGAGCGGTTCCCCGCTCTTTCTCCACTGCTTCGCCGGCACCATCGCGACGTGGCTGATGGCCGCCGCCACGTTGTGGCTGATGGCCACCGCCACAAAGATCACTATTCCTATGATAACAGTAATAATTGTCCGTCGATCAACATCGCCATTCCTTCTCATCGAGGTTACCATCATGGCTACTATCATGGATCGACGCCAGTTTATCGGGCAGGGTCTGACGTGGGCGGGGGCGTTGGCCGGTCTGACGCGAGTGGATGGCCATGCCGAGCGGCCATCAGATCAGCCGACCCCCGGCTACGCTTCGCCGCAACAGGCCATGAAGGCGCCGCGGGAAAAGTACCTGTTCGTCGCCTGCACCTATGCCCATACCGGCGTCAACAAGCCGGACTACCTGGCGGTGATTGATTGCGATCCGACCTCGCCGCGTTACTCGCAGGTGGTGCACCGCTTGCCCATGCCGCACGTGGGGGACGAGCTGCACCACTTCGGTTGGAATATTTGCTCCTCTTGTCACGGTCGGCCCGGCGACCGCCGCTACCTCATCGTGCCCGGCCTGGCTTCGAGCCGTATCCACATCGTCGATGCCGCCGATCCGTTGCGGCTGCGGCTCCACAAGGTGATCGAGCCGGAAGAGATCGCCAAGACGGCCCGGCTATCTGCCCCGCACACCGTCCACTGCCTCCCCAGCGGCGAAATCATGATCTCCATGCTTGGCGACGAAAACGGCAACGCCCCCGGCGGCTTCTTGCTGCTGGACGACCAGTTCCGGGTCAAAGGCCGCTGGGAAAAAAGCCTTGATGGCATGCACTTCAACTACGATTTCTGGTACCAGCCGCGGCACGACGTCATGGTCTCCAGCGAATGGGCTGCACCCAAGACCTTCGGGCCTGGGCCGCGGTTCGAGGACGTCGCCGCGGGCAAGTACGGCCGCCGCATCCACCTGTGGTCCTGGAGCGGCCGCCGCATCCGCCAGTCGTTCGATCTCGGCGACGGCTCCATTCCATTGGAGGTCCGCTTCGCCCACGATCCGGACAAGGACTACGGCTATGTCGGGGCCGCCCTCAGCAGCAGCATGTGGCGGTTCGCCCGTGGCAAAAACGGCCAACAATGGACTGCTGAAAAAGTCATCGCCCTGCCGCCGGTCCAAAAAGACGGCTTTCCCGGCGGACAAGTCCCAGCTTTGATCAGCGACTTCGTCATCGCCATGGACGACCGGTTCTTGTACGTCTCCGCCTGGCTACACGGGCGGCTATTGCAATACGACATCCGCGATCCGGCCCGCCCCCGCCTGAGCGGCAGCATCGATTTTGGCGGCCTGATCGCTCCGCCGCGGACGCTCCGGGGCAAAACCCTGCACGGTGGACCCCAGATGCTGCAACTGAGCCTGGACGGCCAACGCCTCTACGTGACCAATTCCCTCTACAGCACCTGGGACAACGTCTTCTATCCGGCCATCGCCAAGGAAGGCTCCTGGCTGGTGCAAATCGACTGCGACACCGAGCGTGGCGGCATGCGGCTCAACGAGAAATTCCTAGTCGATTTTGGCCGCGAGCCGCAAGGACCCGCCCGGGCCCATGAAATCCGCTATCCCGGCGGCGACTGCACCAGCGACATCTTCTCATGACTGAGTTTGTATACAAATATACACTATAAACGGCAAAATGTCAAGCGATCGCCGCGTTATTTTGCCGGCTCCTATTTTTTCCGCAAATAAGTAAGCTTATTTCCTGCTCTTGGCCGATGTTGCAGACGCGGCCGTGCTCAAACGACGCGTTCAATGACCATCGCTACGGCGTTGCCGCCCCCCAGGCACAACGCCGCCAAACCATACCGCCCCTGCTGACGCTGCAGGGCATGAATCAGCGTAGTCAATATACGGGCACCGCTGGCCCCGATCGGATGCCCCAAGGCAATGGCCCCGCCGTGCACGTTGACACGGCGTTCGTCCCAGCCCTCCGCCGCCAACTCCTTGCCGCAGGCGAGCATTTGGGCGGCAAAGGCCTCGTTCAGCTCGATCAGGTCGATCTGCGACAACTTCAGATTGGCCAATGTGCACACCCGGCGAATTGCGGCGACCGGGGCGATGAACAGCTCCCGCGGAGCGACGCCGCTCATCGCATAAACCACAATCCGGGCCATCGCCCGCACACGATGGCTTTCCACATACCGGCGGGACGCGACGACCACTGCGGCCGCACCATCGGATAGCTGCGAGGCGTTGCCAGCAGTGACCGTCCCGTTTGGGCGGAACGCGGGCTTGAGCTGGGCCAAGCTTTCCGGCGTAGTCTCCGCACGGATACCTTCATCGCGGGCGAGCGGTTCCCGTTTGCTACCTTCCGCAGGGGGAACGACTACGACCTCGTCTGCGAAAGCGCCGTTGGCCCACGCGGCGGCTGCCCGTCGGTGACTTTCCGCCGCGAAGCGGTCCTGTTCCGTCCGCGCGATGCCGTACCGCTCGGCGATGTACTCCGCCGCTTCCCCCATCGGCCAGTTTTCGAAGGGGCACCACAGTCCGTCGTACAGGAGGGCATCGATCAATTGCTGGTGGCCGTATTTGTAGCCTTGTCGGAGGCGGGGGAGGACAAATGGGGCCTGACTCATGCTCTCCATGCCACCGGCGATCACCAGGTCGGCGTCGCCGGCACGGATGCTTTGGGCGGCTAGCATCACGGCTTTCAGGCCGGAGCCGCAGACCATATTGGTGGTGTGGGCCGGCACGTGATCGGGTATACCCGCCTGTAACGCCGCCTGCCGGGCGGGGGCTTGGCCCGTCCCCGCCTGCACGACCTGGCCCATGATCACTTCATCGACCTGCTCGCCCGGCACCCCGGCCCGATGCAAGGCTGCCCGGATCACCACCGCACCCAGCCGCGGTGCCGGATACTCCGACCATGCCCCCAAGAACCGGCCGATCGGCGTACGTACGGCCGACAGAATGAAGGCGTCCATAACTGGCCCTCCCGACGTCGCCGGCGACGACATCCTGCCGCTAGCAGTCTGTTGTCCGCCTCCGCCGCTACAGCAGCTAGCTGCGTGCAATCAGCATCCAACGAACCGGTTACTTCTCGGGCCGGCGCAAGTGACAATTGTCCACGCCCCCCTCCGGTAACTGGCCGCGACTTACAGGGTTCATCAGCATGAAAAAGTCGCGTCCCAATATGGTTATGGGCCCACGAAGGACTGACCGTAGGAGTTAGCCCACCTTGCCCGCGGCGGCTAACAACTCCCGACAGTGCTCCTCCAGGTCACGGTTTTGGCTACGGTGAGCCTGCCGCAGCCCCTGCTCCGCAAATTCCTTGGCTTTGTCAAAGGCCCGCAGGCGGAGCATCTCCTCGGCGGCGGTGGTGTAGAGCCGACCCTCGTCCGGATGTTCGGCGATCAGCTTCTCGAAAGCTTCCACAGCTTTGTTTACATCCTTCATCCGGACATAGATGTTGGCCCGCTTGAGGGCATAATCGATGGCCCTCTCGTTGCGGTTATGCTCGGCGTCATAACGTTCGCCGCGTTCGATCAGTTGCAGAGCCTGCGGGTAATCCCCTTGGACCATCGCCCCAGTGATGGCGGCGGCAAACAGCGGGTAGCGGTCGGGCCGGGACGGATCGTAGGGTTTGTCCAGGCCGGCGCGGGCAAAATGGACGGCCAGTTCGCGGGCATCCAGCCGCAACGCCGCACGCATCGCCTGCTCTAGCTCCTCGACGTTCAACTCCTGGACGTTCAGGGCGGACAGCTAGGCCGCGTTGAGGCCTGATATGTCGCGTGACGGTCGGGCCGACCCCGGCAGCGGTGCCGACCCCAGCGGCGTCTCTGGCGACGGTGCCATCCCCGGCTCCAGGGCCGGTCCTGGCCCCGCTGTCACCTCCGCCGGCGGGACCGTGTATTCCAACCCGAGCTTGTGACGCAGGCTGGCGAAATCGTACACCGGCATAGGTACGCGCTGGCCATTGATCTCCCGATGCGGCACCTGAGTTAGCCAGCATTCCTCCAGAAACTTCACTGCCCCAAAGACCCGTTTCCGCAGCCGCGCGCTGCCCATGGCGTCCAGCGGCGTATTGCCGTCGAGCGACTTCAACGGGCGGTGGAGCCAGACGGTTTCAAAATAGTCGCGGACGTACGCTTGAACGCGTTCCAATTCCTGTTCGTATCGCCGCTCGGGGCTGATGAGGACCGCCTCGCTGACGACGTCGAAAAAGGCGACATATTGGACAAGCGACCCGACCGGCTCGACGGCCAGCCCCAGTTGTTCCCGCACCTGTGCGGCGAGGGTAGCCGCCGTGTCTGGATGGACGGAGCTAACCCGCAACTGGCCGCCATAGATCATCAAGTGTCCCAGGAGCCGGTACAACGGCTCGCGACCGGCGACGATCAGGCTTCGCAGCTCCTCCACCAGCACGCCGCGAATGGCTTGGTGCCCTTCGTCCACCTCCAGGGCCACGATCCGGCGTTGCTCGTGGCCGTGACGGAGCCAAGCCAGAAGAGCATTCGGGTCGCGGACGTTCCATTCATAGACATGCCGCAGGTAGTTGGCCTGGTCTTCCATGCCGTTGGCGCACAGCAGCACCTCCAGTAACGTCCCTGTTTCTTCCGCCAGATGGTCGTTGGTTTCCAGGTCGAGCGAGTGGTAAAGGGCCTCGACGGCCCGGGGTTGCTCCCCCATCCACGCTCGCACCAGGCCGAGGTTGAACCATGCGGCAGGGTCGTCCGGCGTCTGCTGCACGAGCTGTTCGTAGGCCTGACGGGCTTCGCCGAGCCGGCCAGAGGGCTGCGTGACCGCCACGGCCCGGCGGGTGGGACGGAAGCGGTAAGCCCTGCGGGCCGCCAGTGGCAACACGCTGGGTTCACCAAATGTCCCCTCAAACAACTGGTGCAGTTCTGGTAGTTCCGGCCGCAAATGCAGGGCCCGATCCAGAGCAAACCGGGCGGTCACCGGTCGGTTAAGCAGCATTTCCAACTGAAAAATTTTCAGCAGAGTTTCTAGGAGCAGGTCGCGGGCATCCGGCGTGAATAGCTCGGCCGCCTTGTGGTACAAAATCAACGCCCCGATCAACTCCCCTTCCTGTTCGCGGAGGGTCGCCCGAAGGTGGTAGGCCGCGGCCGCCTGCGGGTCACGTCGTAAGGCCTGCTCGATCGCTTCCTCCGCCTCCTGCGTCCGGCCGGATTTGAGCAGGAACTCGGCGTAATAAATCCAAATGGCTGCAGACGAGCCATAAGAGTTCAGCAACTGCCGGAACACAGCTTGTGCGGATTCGTGCTGCCCCTCCTGCTCCAACTCAAGTGCCTGCTGCACCTGTTGCAAAAACGGCCCGCAGCACCATTTGACTTTTTTGCCGCTGCCGCACGGACAAGCTGCATAGGCATCGATGGTCATAGTCGCCTCATCTTTCAGAGAAAATTTCGGATGCCGCAAAACCGGCGACCCCCGCAGTCCCAAAAACGCCTGCAAACCGTTTGACTTATCGATCCTGCGTCCTAGGTTTCGGTGACTCGGCACAATTCCCGCCATAGGAATGCTATGGCCTGTTGTCAGTTTATGACTTTCGGGGCATGCCGATACCATGGTCAACAACGAGTTAGGGGCCTGTGAGTGGTTCGTTTGGGACCTACGCCGCAGCGGACTGATCGAGCGGGGACAACTCGATACGATCGTCAGCGATTATCTGCGAAACCATCCACGGGCTGAGGCCCAAGATTTGGCCGAGCACCTGGTGCAGCAGGGGCTGCTGACGCCGTTTCAAGCCGAGCGCATCCTGCAAGGCAAATGCCAAGGGCTGGTGCTAGGCCCATATGTCCTGCTTGAGGCAGTAGGTAGCGGCAGCATGGGGCAGGTCTACCGGGCGGCGTCCAAAAACGACAACAATTATTACGCCGTCAAGGTTTTGCCGCGACGCAGTATGTGGAATGTCCGCCTGGCCCGCCGGCAGGTGCGGGCGTTTCAAAACTTCCAGCACCCCACCGTCGTCCCCTTCCTAGATGTCGGCACGGCCGGCGGCCTGCACTACCTCGTCTGGCCATTTGTCGATGGCACGCCTCTGGAGCAGATTGTGCAGAACCAGGGACCGCTTCCCGTACCACTGGCCGTCCTCTACGGCGTCCAGATCGCCCAGGGACTAGACATCTGCCATCAGAACAACGTTTTCCACGGCCTGATCAAGCCTTCCAACATCATGATCGGGACTAACAACCAGGTTCACATCCTCGATTTCGGCATTGGCTCCCTTTTGGCCGAAAACGAGGGGGAAAGCCTGGTGGACACGATGTCCACGGCCAACACCCTCACCAGCGGCCTAGATTGCGCCAGTCCCGAATCGATCCTCGACCCAAGTAACCGCACGGCGGCGGGCGACCAATATAGCCTCGGCTGTGTCCTGTACTTCTGCCTGACCGGTCGCGTTCCTTTCCCCGAAGGCAGCGCAGTCGAAAAAATGATGGCCCATCAAACCAAACAACCGACGCCGATCCGGCAACTGGCCCCACACATTCCTGCTGAACTCGAAGCGGTCATCATGCGTCTGATGGCCAAAAAGCCGGAAGAACGCTACGGCAGTTGCGAGGATGTGGTCGAAGCCCTTCAGCCCTTCCTCGGCGAACTGCGAGCGATACCCGGCGGCGTGCCGCTTCAGTTCGCCAACGGTGGCCGGGCTGGCGGTGGCAACCTGTTGCAACAATCCAGCGGACGACTGGCCGGCATTGGCAGTCGTGCGACCCGATCCCCCGGCCTTTCGGGCGAACGTCAGAGCCCGGAGGCCGCTACCTTCACCACCCCTCCGCCGATGGCAGGACACACACCGGGCCGCCTGCCGTCCACAGCTCCCTCCCCGCCCCAGCCGGCGACCGGAATGCAACCGGGAACGCGTCTGACTCCCCCGGGCAGCGGGCCACAGAGCGGCGAACGGACGATGGGCGTTCCTCCGGCGTCCACTCCCCTTTCTCCAACCGCAGGGCCGGTCCGTCCGTTGCCAGTAGGCTTCGCGCGTGCCTCCACGGTGGGGTTACCCCCTCTGCCCCCTCCTCCTGCTACTGCCGCACCGTTAGCAGGACGGCCGTCAGCCCCGCTATTGCCGACGCGATCCGCGATCCATCTCGCGGCGTCGCCGTCGGGCCATACGGGAAGCTCCGCGTGGGCGGAAGAGATTCACGATCGCCCTTCCAATCGCTTCGGTCCGTTGGGTGTCGCCTGTGCGGCACTGCTTTTGATGGTTGTCGTCTATTTGGGAACCGTACTACTTTTGAAGCAATGATGGTCGCCCGTGGTGGTGTACGCCCCCTCGCTCCGCGGCGGAAGGCAAAAGCCCGCTACTAGGGTTCACAGTTCGCCTGCTATCCTGTACACATCTTTACACATATTATACCCTAACTATGCACCCTGACGGTGGATTTGCCAAATCCCAATAAAAAATTTTCCGAAAACTGTAACGTTAGGTCTAGGTGCCGAGCCATGGAGTTTGTAACTTACAACGACTGGGACGGCGATTGCCGCCCCTGCGATTAGCCGTATAATAGCAGTGCTCCCGCACTTATTAATCTTTGGTCGCCGACTTAGCTCAACCGGTAGAGCGGCGCTTTCGTAAAGCGCAGGTCGTGGGTTCGAGTCCCACAGTCGGCTCTGCATACGCGAAGACCTCCACCAGCCTTTACCCCACCTCGCTAGTGCCAAATTATGCGGGTATCAACGATTAATCTGATCCGTTTTTGATTGTCACAATTCAGGCAATTGTCTGTCCCAGCCGGATCAACTCCGGCGTCTTACCGTAGTCTTCGTAATGGCAGTTCGTGTGGGGGTGACTTACTGGTGGCCAGGGGAGCGATAGGGATTTGTTGGCAGAAGGGCTGCCATTCATCCCGCAACCGAGAACCATTCATCCCGCAACCAAGAGCCATTCATCCCGCAATCGGGAGCTATACATCGTGCAACCGCGCACGGGATGGAGCGGCCAAGCATATGATGGACACGAGCGTATGATGGAACGGACATGGGGGAGGCAAGCTATGGGGAGGGAGGACGCGATCACCGTCGTGGGCGGCGGACTGGCAGGATGCGAGGCCGCTTGGCAGATCGCCCGGCGGGGCGTGCGTGTGCGTCTGTATGAGATGCGGCCGCGGAAAATGACGCCGGCCCACACTACCGACCGCTTAGCCGAGCTAGTCTGCAGCAACTCCCTTGGGGCGGACGTCGCCGACAAAGCCCCCGGCCTGCTCAAACAGGAGATGCGGCGGCTTGGCTCGCTGATCCTCGCGTGTGCCGAAGCGGCGGCCGTACCCGCCGGGGCCGCTTTGGCCGTAGACCGCGAACGGTTCGCCGACGCTGTTACCCAACGTTTAGCCCAGCACCCGCTGATCGAAATCATCCGCGAGGAAGTCACGGAAATCCCGTCCAGCATCGCCGTGATCGCTAGCGGGCCGCTAACTTCGGACGCTTTGGCGGCGGCGATCGCTCGCATCAGCGGCAAGGACTATTTGTACTTTTGGGACGCCATCGCCCCGATCGTCACGGCGGAATCCATCGATTTCCACATCGCCTTCCGGGCGTCGCGTTACGGCCAGGACAGCAGTGAGGATGGGGACTACATCAACTGCCCAATGAGCCAGGACGAGTACGAGCGTTTTGTCGAGGCGTTGTGCACGGCGGAAACGGCGACGTTGCGGGACTTCGAGCTGCAACAAGAGCGGTTTTTCGAGGGTTGCCTGCCGGTAGAGGTGCTAGCCCGTCGGGGCCGCGATGCCCTGGCCTTTGGGCCGATGCGACCGGTGGGGCTACGGGACCCCCGCACCGGGCGGCGACCCTACGCCGTCGTCCAGCTCCGACAGGACAACCTCGCCGGGACACTCTACAACATGGTCGGCTTTCAGACCAACCTGAAATTCGGCGAGCAGGACCGCGTGTTCCGGATGATCCCGGGATTGGAACGGGCGGAATTCGTCCGCTACGGCCAAATGCACCGCAATACGTTTATCAACTCGCCGATGCTGCTGGAGCCGTCCCTGCGGTGGCGGGATGCCCGCTACGGGCATCTGTTCTTCGCCGGGCAGATGATCGGCGTGGAGGGATATGCCGGCAATGCGGCTACGGGCCTGCTGGCCGGAATCAATGCTTGCCGCCTGTACCGTGGCCAACCCCTTTTGGTTTTACCACGTACAACCATGCTGGGGGCGTTGTGCCACTATGTCACCCACGCCGAGCCGAAACATTTCCAGCCAATGAAGGCGAATTTCGGCCTGTTGCCGCCGCTGGAGGAACCGCCAAAGGGCAAAGAGCAACGGGGCGCGGCCTATGCCCGCCGGGCGCTGGCCGACCTCGAACGGTTCATGGCAGAAAACGATTTGACTTCGTAAAAACTTCACCGTTGTTTGGGGGCGGTCGTCAGCGGGAAATCGTCCGTACGGAACGGCGAGGCGGGCAGTCCTTCCTTGTTGAAGAGGTTAATCGGCGGCTTGGGGAAGTTAGACCAGCCGTAGCGTACGGCGACGATCTTGTCGATGCCGTCACAGGTGACGACGACGCGGTTACCGTCGATCACGGCTTTGGCGGGGCGGAAGACTCGATCTGGCCCGCAGGCGGTAAAACCGGCGAGTTCGCCGCCGCGGGCGACCAGGCCGCCACCGACGTGGTCAAACAGGATATGAGCTTTGGGACCATCAAAAATCGCTTCGCGATAGATGGGGCCGGAATAGACGATCTTCTCGCCGTAGGCGATGGCCCGCGCGGCCAACGCCAGACGGGCACCGACCGGCTCCTTTTGCTGCGGGTGGATGTCCTTTTCGTCCCCCACGTCCATGATCACTGCCAGGCCGACTTTCGGAAGTACTTTCGTGGCATGGAGTTGCGCATCCCGCAGCTCGGCGTAGCGTACTCCTTCCGAATTCCCGTCCCAAAACGGCGCCAACTGCACGCCCAGGAACGGAAACTCCCGCCCCCACCGCTTCCGCCAGTCCTTGATCATTGTCGGGTAGAGGGTGCGGTACTCATACGCCCGTGCGACGTTCGATTCCCCCTGGTACCAGATAGCGCCGCGGATGGGGAATTTGAGCAGTGGATGGATCATCGCATTGAACAAGACCGTAGGGGTATTCTGGTTGATACCCTTTTTGTTGCCAGGATCAATTTTGGACTGGGCCGCTGCTCGTGCACGGTCGGCGAGATATTTCAGCGACGGCTCGCTGTCCAAAGCTTCCAGGCTCGTCCAGGCCTCACAGACGGTGCCGCCCCAGTTGGTGGCGATCAGGCCAATCGGCACGTTTAGGGCCTTCTCCAGGTCGCGGCCGAAGAAATACGCCACGGCGGAAAATTCATAGGCCGTCTCCGGCGAGCACACCTGCCACTGACCGAAGACAACCTTCGGGCCGTCCTTGCCCCGCGTGGTGGTGATCACCGGGAAATCCTCTTGCGGCGTCAGGGCGAACCGCCGCGGAATGGTCAGCAGGCGGATATTCGGATGGTTGGCCTTCGCCGCGACAGTCTTACCCTGATCGTTTTGGGTGAGCCGCCACAGCTCCCACTGCATGTTGGACTGGCCAGAGCAGATCCATACCTCGCCGACGGCGACATTCTTAAATGTGTGAGAATTATTTTTGCCTTTGATTTTCAAGGTATAACCGGTGCCAGCCTTTTGCGGTGGCAATTGGACCTCCCACCGTCCGTTAGCGTCTGCCATAGTAGACGAACCGGCAAATCCGACACTTCCTTTGAACGCATATTCCAGCGAGACATCCACCGGCTCGTTTGGATCGGCTTTGCCCCAGACCCGCACGGGCACATCGTGCTGCAGTACCATGTTGTCCGAGAAGAGCGGATGCGGGATCACCTCCGCCCGCGTGGTCGCCGCCCCGGCCAGACCTGCGGCCACCGCCCAGCAGAAAATGGGCCATAACTCCATGCAACGTTTCATCTTGGGAGGCCTCCTTCAAGGATTGCTCGACGAGATAAGGACTGCCAACAGACTAGGCAAGGACCAGGAAAGCGGCAATCCGCGACCGGAAAGATTGAATATCCAACAGGGTAACGGTTTACGCAGGCATCGGCGTCGCCGGGCTACCATTGTGCGGGGCGTGACCGTGGCCGTTGACCGTCATGCCTTGGCGGGCCAGTACGGCCAAGCGGATGCGGCGGACGATCTCCTCGTCCGTCGGATACGGCGATTTGAGGACAGGCCGCAACGGCAGGGGGACTTCATCCATGCGATAGACGGTGCCGGGAGCGCTGATTCCCGTCGCCGCGGTGGTGATGTGGACGCGGGCTAGTCGGCTGGTATGGGTCACTTTCGGGTCCAACACAATGGTCGGCGTGCGACGGAGATGTTCGATCGCCGGCTGCGGCATGGTCGCCCCGGGGTCGGCCCCGAGCACAAGTGTGGCGTCGTTGTCACCGCGGACAAGGAGGTCCACTGTGGAGAACTCGCCGGGATTGAAGCGGGGATAGCCGCGGCTGAGGCTGACGCCGAACGGGTAAGCAGTGGTGTAACGGAGGACGACGTCGGCGCCGGTGACGTTGCCGTGGCCACGCATGGGCATGGCCACAAACTTGGTGAAGGCGTTTAGCTCGGCGGCGAGGGTCAACGCCGCGGCGGAGTTCATGTGCTTGCCGCGGGTCATAGATAGGCCCATGCCGAAAAAGAGCACGCCGAAGCGGGCCGACTTCATTCGTTGGGCCAGGTCCTGCAGTTGTTCCAAAGTCAGACCAGTCTGCGATACCAACTGTTCATCGACCGGCTGTTCCTTGATTAAGGCCCGCAGGATGCTGATCACCTCGAAGTCCTTGCCGGGCCGCACCTGCAGGAAAATGTCCGCCGCTTTGGCACTGGGGGTCTCGCGGATGTCGATTAAAACCATGGTGCGGTCTTTGCGGCCGCGCGGCGTGAATTTCCCTTTCTGCGTCAGCGTGTAACGGGTAAAGTGCCGCGGATGGCACTCCGCCGGGTTGCCGCCCCAGTAGATGATCAGGTCGGCCCGGTTTTTCACTTCACCCAAGGTGCATGATACCTTGCCACCCAACTGGGCGGCGATCTCAGTGGGGCCGTGTCAAAGCGATGTATGGCTATCGATCACCCCGCCGACGGTCTCGGCCAGCCATACGGCCTCCCGTTGGGCCTCGCAGGTCACATTGCTCAGGCCGTAGATCAGCGGCAGGTCGGCCCGGTCGAGGATCTCCGCCGCTACGGCGACGGCGTCCTCCACCGTTGCTTCCCGGCCATCGATCAACGCCGGCGGGTACAGCCGCTCGGCGGTATGATGCTTGAACCAAGCCTCGCCGAGGACGCAGGCCCGCTTGGTCTCGACAATCCGTTCGCCGTCAGCGTGTAGCTCAATGTCGTCGCACACACAGCCGCAAAAGGTGCACACGGCGTTTTTGACGACGGTCAACTCCATTCGGCTCCCCTTTGCCGGCGACAGTATCTAAGTGTATGTCCACCAACCAGTTACATAATAGATTCCCCTTGGCCGACCGGTGAATCCATCGGCGACGGCTCCGGCGACCGCTCACCCGGACCGTCCGCACGGGACGGCGGCAGAACGAACGCTCACCCCAACGCCCGGCCACGGTAGCTGCCACGGATCCGCCGCGGCATATATCGGCCGGGGGCAACCTCCTCCCAAGGGGCATAACTCGCCCCGCCATCGGCAGGGGTCTGCACGTCCGTCCCTAACTTATTGTGGGTCATCATGTTATCCTCGAACCATTACTCTGCATCAGCAGTGGGGATCGGTTCGATCGTCACTTCCCACCCCTTGGAGGTGGGCATGCCGGTGCCGTCGGTGTCACCGCCCATCAGGCGGCAAGTCGGCGGCCCGTAGGCCACAAATACCAGCCCCTGCGGCACGTTGCCGGGCTGGCAGATGAAGTCGGCCTCGCCGTGGCGGGTGCGGACCCGCACCGCCTGTCCGGCCTCCAGCCCCGCCGCTTGCATGTCCTCCGGATGCATCATCAACGTAGTCACCAGATGGCGGTAGTCATCCCCTTCCTTGCCCACATTGACCTGCACGCCCTGTTTGCTCGATCGGATCGGGATTAACAGAAAACGTCTGGCATCCACTGACAGCTTCCCGTCCGGCCCGTGTGTGCAGACACAGCGTCGTGCATATGCTTATGCTGACGCAGCGCTACATATATGTTATGTTATCTGATCCTCCCGGACGCGACTATGGGCGGTTTTGGTGCGAGCGCCAATCGCTTCGTATATGCATATACTAGCTGACCCTGCCGGAGTTAACGACGGACACGTAGCAGAAATTGGCGTCAGCCTAGGCGGATGGGCCACAACGGGGCCAATGGCAACGGTAGCGTGGACAGAATCCATGCGAATTAATGGCGTAGAGATTGTCGATACGTTTGCGGAAGCCTTCCCGATGACGGCGGCCCGGGCAATCGTCACCGCCGAGACGCGGGAGTGGGCCGTCACGGCGGGGACGGCCGCGACCGGCTATGCCGCATCGGTGATCGGCTGCGACGCCGAGGCGGGCATCGAGCGGGAGCTGCCGCCGGAACAGACGCCTGATGGCCGCGCCGGCGTCAGCTTGCTGGTTTTCGCCTTTAACCGCGAATCGGTGCAAAAAGCCCTTGCTAATCGCATCGCGCAATGCGTTTTGACCTGCGCGACGACCGCTTGTTACAACGGCTTGCCGATCGACCCGCAGCGGGCGATCAAGGTCGGCGGCCTGCTCCGTTATTTCGGCGACGGCTGGCAGGTCAGCAAGTTCCTGGATGGCCGCCGCTATTGGCGGGTACCGACCATGGACGGCGAGTTTGTCTGCGAAGAGACGTTCGCCACGGTGCGCGGCGTGGCTGGCGGCAACTTTTTGATCATCGGCGAGTCGCAATCTGCCGCACTGGCCGCCGCGGAAGCCGCCGTCGCTGCGATCCGTACCGTCCCAGACGTGATTCTCCCCTTTCCGGGCGGCATTGTCCGCAGCGGCAGCAAGGTCGGTAGCAAATACCGGGCCCTCAAGGCCAGTACCAACGACGCCTACTGTCCCACCTTGCGGGGCCGGGTTGCATCACCGCTTCCTGCGGGGGCCAACGCCGTGTACGAAATCGTCATCGACGGCCTGAGTCTGGCAGCGGTCGAGCAGGCCATGCGGGTCGGGATCACGGCCGCCTGCCGGCCCGGCGTGCTCCAGATCTCCGCCGGCAACTACGGCGGCAAGCTCGGCCCCTATCCCATCCCCTTGCACCGCCTGTTAGGAGCCGACTCATGACCCGCGAGGATGCCTGGCAACTGCTGTGCGAGTACGTCCGCGACGAGTCCTTGCGGCGGCACTGCCTGGCCGTAGAGGCCGCCATGCGGGCCTATGCGGCCAGATACCAGCAGGACCCCGAACCGTGGGGCCTGGCCGGCCTTTTGCACGATTTCGACTACGAACGCTGGCCTAACCCGCCGGACCACCCCCTGCGGGGCGCGGAAATCCTCCGCCAGCACGGCTGCCCGGAAGAGATCGTCGTGTGTATCCTCTCCCACGCCGACTATCTGGCGGACCAGTATCCGCGGACGACGCTAATGCAAAAGGCACTTTACGCCTGTGACGAGCTGGCCGGGCTGATCACGGCGACGGCCTTACTGCGTCCGACGGGGATCACAGACCTGAACGCCACGAGCGTTCGCAAGAAGATGAAAAATAAGGCATTCGCCCGCGGCGTCAACCGCGACGACATCCTGCGCGGTGCCGCCGAATTGGGCGTGGACCTGGATGAGCATATCCAGTTTGTCATCGAGGCGATGAAAACCATCGCCGATAAGCTTGGGTTGGCCGGAGCCGGCGTGACACCGCAGGGGCCGCCGCCACAAACGCCAACGGACATTATGCCACAGACGCCGGAAGGGTAATCATGAAACTGGCCTTCTCGACCAACGCGTATTTGCACTTTCCGTTCCGCGAGGCGGTGCGGCGGATTGCCGCAATCGGCTATAGCGGCGTCGAAATTATGGCAGACGTTCCGCACGCCTGGCCGGCATACCTGCTGCCGGAACAGAAACAGGCGATCCGGGACGCTCTGAACGAGTTCCGCCTGTCCATCTCCAACATTAATGCCTTCATGATGCACGCCGTGGACGACCCGCGGCAAAAATATTGGCATCCGTCGTGGATCGAGCCGGACCCGCACTACCGGCAGATCCGCGTCCGGCACACGATGCGGGCATTGAGCCTGGCCCGCGAGCTGGGCGCCCGCTGCATCACCACCGAGCCGGGCGGGCCTCTCGAGGGCCGTACCTGGAAGGAGTGCCTACGATTGTTCTTAGAAACCCTCCAACCGGTGATTGCACATGCCGAGCGGGAACAGGTGATGCTCCTGATCGAACCGGAGCCGGGGCTACTATTGGAGACCGTCGATCAGTATCTAGAGTTTGCTAGTTACATACGCTCGCCTTATGTGGGGCTGAATTTTGACATTGGGCACGCGTTTTGCGTTAGGGACGATCCACCTGCGGCGATCCGCCGGTTGGGTGCCTCGGGTACAAAGATTCAGCATGTCCACCTGGAGGACATTGCTCTAACACGAGTCCATCATCACCTCATCCCTGGCGAGGGGGCCATTGACTTTGCCTCGACGCTAACTGCTTTGCATGAAATCGGTTACGATGGATGGGTCACCATTGAGCTGTACACGTGTCACGATGATCCGGACGCCGCCGCCCGGCGGGCCCGGGAGCACATCCTGACCATCGCCCATCAAGCCGGCATCCCCCTGGCTTGATTTACGTAACTTGCAATTTGTAGGGAAGTTACGGCAAATCCTTTGCCGCCACAGCCTGTCTGGGCGGCTTGCTCAACGGTCGAAACTGTCATAAACTATTCAACGTTATAGACCGGCGTTTTACACGGAGCCGTTCCCGCCCGGCGTCCGCACGCTCCAGGCCGGCCAGAACCCAACCCACCGCTGCCGCCATTGAGGTAAGTGCATGCCAGCCATCAAGTTGCGGCGAATCGACCTGAGCAGCCCGACGGCCACGCAGCAGCTCAAAAAACTCCGCGAGCTATTGCGTTGGGATGCCGAAATCGTTACGCCGGCCAGCAAAAGACTGACCCAAGCCGTCTTCGGTCAAGCCCTTTCGCCCGCCCAAGCGGTGGAACAGATCTGCTTGGCGGTTAAGGAGAAGGGACTGGCCGCGGTATTACGCTACACAGAAGTGTTTGACAAAGTCAAACTCAAGCCGGAACAGATCCGCATACCCCCCGAAGAACTGGCGGCGGCCCACCAGACGGTAGACAACGAGTTCTTGGAGGTCGTCCGTCAAATTCAGTATAACGTCATGCAGTTCCAGTCCGGCCTGTTGCATCGGGACGCCGAGCTGCGGGTTTCCGGCAAGCACGAGCTGCATGTGCGGTATCGTCCGATGCAGCGGGTAGGGATCTACTGCCCAGGCGGTGCGGCGGCGTATCCGTCCACGCTCATCATGACGGTCTGTCCCGCACAGGCGGCTGGCGTGCCCGAGATCGTCGTGTGTCTGCCGCCCAAGGCAACCGGTGCATACAGCCCGCAGATGTTGGCCGTCTGCCACGAATTGGGCGTCACCGAAGTATACCGGCTCGGCGGGGCTCAGGCGATCGCGGCGATGGCCTACGGCGTGGAAGGCCTCAAGCCTGTCGACATGATCGTCGGTCCGGGCAACCAGTACGTGGCGTTGGCCAAAAAGTACGTCTACGGCCAGGTGGCCATCGACTGCTTCGCCGGGCCAAGCGAGATCGTGGTGGTTGCCGACGATTCCGCCCATCCGGATTACGTCGCACTGGACCTCATTGCCCAGGCGGAGCACGCGCCCGGCTCGGCGATCCTGATAAGCTGGTATACCCCGCTGCTGGACGAGGTCGCCGCGGCGATCGACAAACAGTTGGCCAAACTGGACCGCGGCGACCTGGCCCGTGAGTGTCTGGAACGCTACGGGGCCATGATCCAGGCTCCCGACAAGGCCGCCGCATTGGCCTGCGTCAACCAGTTGGCCCCGGAGCACCTGCACATCCAGACCCGCGACCCGGAAGGGTTTGCGGACGAGGTGGACCATGCGGGAGCGATCTTTTTGGGGCCGTTCACGCCGGTGGCCGTGGGGGACTACGCTGCCGGCCCTTCCCACGTCCTACCAACCGGCGGCACCGCCCGATTTGCCAGCGGCCTCAACGCCAACGACTTCCGCAAACGCACCAGCATCATCCGCTTTACGCGGAACGGCCTTAAGGACATTGCCCCGGACGTTGTTTACCTGGCCAAATGCGAGGGGCTGACCGCCCATGCGGCCAGCGTCGAGCTGCGGGTCGCCGACAAAGGCCCCGAAGTCCGCCCGAAACCCAAACCGGCAAAGAGTGCGTCACGGACCACGACCAACTGACCTCCCCTGAGCCAGCACCTATCAATGACCATGACAGCCAACGGTCCGGAAAGGATGCAGGGATCATCCTGTCTGGCGGCGATCCGTCCGGCCATCCGCTGCATGCAGGGCTACGTCCCCGGCGAACAACTCAATGCCCCGCAGGTCATCAAGCTGAACACCAACGAGAACCCCTATCCGCCCTCGCCGCGTGTCTTTGCGGCGTTGCAGCAGGCCCTGACCGGCGAGCCGCTCCGCAAATACCCCCCGCCGCTGGGGGACGAATTCCGCCACACCGCCGCGCGGCTCCATCACGTCGATCCCGAAGCCATCCTGATCGGCAACGGCTCGGACGACATCTTGACGATCCTGACGCGTGCGTTTGTACCTGAAGGAGGATGCATCGCCGCGCCGATGCCGGGCTATCTGCTCTACCGCACCCTGGCCGAGATCCAGGGGGCCGAGTTCGTCGCCGTTCCCTTCACGCCCGATTGGCGGCTGCCACTACCCTGGCCGGTGCCCGACGCCCATCTGATCTTCGTTGCCAATCCGAACTCTCCGTCCGGCACCTGTTTAGACCTGACCACCATCGCCCAGCTGGCGGCGGCGATCGCTCCGCGGCCGCTGGTGCTCGACGAGGCCTACGCCGATTTCGCTGAATCCAACGGCCTACCGCTGCTGACCGACCATCCCAACCTGATCATCACCCGCAGCATGAGCAAGGCCTACTCCCTGGCGGGCATCCGTTTCGGCTACGCCATCGCCCGCCCGGAGGTGGTCCGTGAGCTAATCAAAGTTAAGGATTCTTACAACTGCGACGCTCTCAGTCTCGTCGCGGCGGCGGCCGCTCTCGACGACCGCGAATATTTCCAGCAGACGCGAGCCAAAATCCTGGCCACGCGGCATCGCCTCAGCCTAGCTTTGCAACGGCTCGGCTTTGAGGTAACGCCCAGTCAGGCGAACTTTGTCTGGTGCCGCCGCGGCGACCGGCCCGTGCGGCCGATCTACGAGCATCTGAAAGCCCGCAATATCCTCGTCCGCTACATGAACTACGATGGCTACGACGGCCTGCGGATCAGCGTCGGCACCGACGCGGAGATCGATGCCCTGCTCGCCGCACTGGAGGCGATCCTCTGATGCCCCGCACCGCCACCATCCAACGCACCACCCGCGAAACCGACATCCGCCTTATCCTCGAGCTTGACGGAATCGGACAGGTGGATGTAGAAACTGGCGTCGGCTTTTTGGACCACATGATCCATCACCTAGGGCGGCACGCCTTGTTCGACATCTCCCTCCGTTGCCGCGGCGACCTGCACATCGACGCCCACCACACCGTCGAGGACGTCGGCATCTGCCTGGGTCTGGCCCTGCAGGAGGCACTGGGCGACAAACGCGGCCTCATGCGTTACGGCGATTGCACCTTGCCGATGGACGAAGCACTGGTCACCGCCGCGATCGACCTAAGCGGCCGGCCGCATCTGACCTGGCAGGTCGAGCTGCCGCACGAAATGCTCGGCCAGTTCCCGACCGCACTGGCGGAAGAGTTTTGGCGGGCCGTGGCCGCTAACGCCCGCTGTACCATCCACATCGTGCAGCATTCCGGCCGCAACGCCCACCACATCATCGAGGCGGTCTTTAAGGCCGCCGCCCGGGCCCTCCGCCAGGCTGTCGCCCTCGACCCCCGCTGCCCCGATGTTCCCTCCACCAAGGGGGTGTTGTAACCGTAAGAAGTGATGTAACCGTAAGGCGCTATGGAGCCGTGGCCTGCGATGTAGCGGTGCGGCACAATGTAACCGTGGGGCGTGTGGCAAACGCGATTGTTACAAGCCGTTCGGAGCCCCCTACGGCAGCAGGCCCGCCAGCGGCGGTATTTTTCCCTAAGCCCCAAGGCTCCGCCGGATCGACAATTCGATCGCCACGACGATGCAGCGTCTGCGATATATGTAAATCTGTACCATAAATGGCCAGAAGTCAAGTGACGGCGGCGAGTTTTTTCTCGCCAACCTCAATTGAACCCTTTAGGACTTGTCATGGCCGCACCGATGACGCCGCGGGCATTCGCCCTTCAGGTAGTCGAGACACTGCAGCGGGCCGGCTACATCGCCTATTGGGCCGGCGGCTGTGTGCGGGACCAACTGCTCGGCCTGGAACCCAAGGACTACGACGTGGCGACTAACGCCACGCCGCCGCAGATCTGCGCCCTGTTTCCCCGCCGCAACGAGATCGGCGTATCGTTCGGCGTGGTGCAGGTGATCGGGCCACGGGGGCCGGACGGCCAATGGCTGACGGTGGAAGTGGCGACTTTCCGGAGCGACCTCGGCTACAGCGACGGCCGCCGGCCGGATGCGGTGGTCTTCGCCACGCCGCAGGAGGACGCCCGCCGCCGCGATTTCACCATCAACGGCATGTTCTTCGACCCCGTCCGCCACCTCCTGATCGACTACGTCGGCGGCCAGGCCGATTTGCAGGCCAAAATCCTGCGGGCCATCGGCGACCCCTACCAGCGGTTCGCCGAAGACAAACTCCGCATCTTGCGGGCGGTACGGTTGGCCGCACGCTTCGAGCTGACCGTCGATCCGGCCACTCTGCAGGCTGCACGGCGGATGGCCCCGCAAATCACCGTTGTCGCCGCCGAGCGGATTGCCGATGAACTCCGCAAGATCTTCGCTGACCCGCACCGCGGCCGTGGCCTCCGCCTGCTGCAAGAATTCCAATTGCTTGAGCCGCTCTTTCCCGAAATGGTGCAACTTTGGGCGACCCGTCACCCCGCCGACGCCGTCCACGCGACCAATTGGGAGCACACCGTTGCGGTCGTCGATCAGCTGCCCGCGACAGCTAGCTTTTGCCTAGCTTTTGCAGCCATGCTCCACCGCGTGTGCGCGCCGAGCGACGACTGTTCATCGGCCCAACCGGCGGCTCCATCCGTCCCGCCTTCGCCGGGGGCCACGCAGGCCAAAAGCGATCCGGCGATGCTCATTTGTAAGCGGTTGCGACTGTCCAACGCAGAAACACAGCAGATTGCCTGGCTGGTCCGGCATCAGACGGCCCTCCTGCAAGCCCGTACCGCACCGCCCCATCGCTGGCGGCCCCTGTTAGCCCACCCCGCCGCCGCCGAGCTGATCCAGTTGCACCGGGCCATCGCCGAGGCCGACCGGTTGCCTTCGTTGGAGGACGTGGCGTACTGCGAGCACCTGTTGCGGACCCTGTCCCCCGCCGAGCTGGACCCGCCGCCGCTGGTGACAGGGAGTGACCTGTTAGCCATGGGGTTGCCGCCGGGACCGACAATCAAGCGGCTTCTCGAACAGGTGCGGCAACGGCAGTGGGACGGCGAGTTACGGTCGAAGGCGGAGGCATTGGCGTGGGTGCAGCAGCAGCTAAAGGGGTGCGGGCCGGCCCCGCCCTAAGCGTTCCCGACCACACAACTCCCGGCAAGTGCCCGGCGACCCGCTCCCGCCGCAGCGTCAGCCAGAGCCGCAGCAACTGATACGCCGTGCGTGGCACCTCCCGCCACCCAACCTTGCTGATGCCCCCGGCCCGCCGGCGGTGACGCACCGGCAGCTCGGCGATCGGCATCCCCAGCCGTTGGGCCCGCACCATCATTTCCGTGTTCACCAAAAAGCCCCGCGACCGCGGCAACAACGCCCGCACCGCCGTCCGGTGGAATACCTTTAGGGCACAGTCGATGTCCCGTAGCCGCACGCCAAACAGCCAGCGGACCAACCAGTTGTAACCCCTTGACAGGAAACACCTGAGCCACGGGTCTTGCCGATAAGCCCGATAGCCAGCCACGATCGGGAACTCGCTACTCCGCATGGCCAATAGGGCCAGGTCGTTGAGGTCGAATTGACAGTCCGCATCGGTAAAGGCGACCAGCGGCATGCGGGCCGCACGGAAACCGGTCCGCAGGGCGGCGCCATACCCGCGGTTCCGGTCATGCCGGATCAGCTGCAATTGCGGGTAGTACCTTGTGAGATCCTGCACAATCTCGGCGGTGCCGTCTCGGCTGCCGTCGTCGACGACGATCAACTCAAATTGCGGAAAGTGCCGCTCCAACGCCTGATACGCCTCTTGCACGGCCTGTCCGATCACCGCCGCCTCGTTATAGGCCGGGATCACTAAACTGATACCCAGCAATGACTTGCGATCAATCGCCATACAAGAGCCTCTAGGGAGAGTAGGGCGTGAGATCCGGATAACCGTGATGGCTACGACCCGGTAATAGCAGCGATATACCCCCGACCTCAGGGGATGTAAAGCCCCGTTTGCAGCGACTGGCCACCTGCACTGCTGGTCCACGGGCGTGGGGGAGCAACCCGCACTGACAAGCGAACTGCACCGGTGGGCGACGTGCACCGATGAGCTACGGCGGGGTCGACAGACACCGTGGAACCACCCAAAGCAGCAATTTTTTCCAAAATCGCACTTGCCGGATACGATTACGGGGCTATAAATGGTATCAGATAAGTGCGATTATGTGCGATAAGCGGCCGCATCGGTTACCGGCCGTAACAGGCCGCCGGTATGGCACCGGAACGTAGCAAAGACTGACAGTTAGAGCAGAAACAGCAGTTAGTAAAGGGACAGGAGTTAGACCAGGCACGAAAGGAGGGCGAGCCATGACCCTACTGAGTCGCAAAGTCGAATACGCCCTCCTGATTCTGTGGTACTTGCACCACAAACCGGGTACGGCCCGGGCCATCGCCGACAGGTTCGGCCTAAGTCGCCCCTTCGTTGCCAACATCCTCAAGGAGTTGTGCCACCACGGCTACGTTACCAGCCAGCGCGGCATCAAAGGGGGATACGCCTTGGCCCGGGCTTGCACCGAAATTTCTCTCGCCGAACTGATTGAAACATTGGAAGGCCACCTGCGGCTGACCGTCTGCAGTAGCTCGGCGGCGACAGCCTACGACTGCAACCTGATTGGACAGTGCGTACTGCAGGGACCGTTGGGGATTGTGCATCAGCGGCTGCTTGAGGTAATGCGGGAAACAACGCTGGCTAACTTGTTTGACACCAACGGTTTAAGGATGGCCACGACGACTCACCCCCTGCCTGTGGTGGAGCCGGCGGCCGGCCCGGCGACCATGCTGGCGCCCACGCGGGTGTGACAGCAGGAGAACGGTCGGGGCCACCGGAGCGAATACCCCTGAACAGTCAATCCCCAACAAGGTCCTGCGGTTCACGAACAGAGGGAACAACACGAGCGGCATGGATCCGTACCGACGACAACTGAAAAGGAGCAACCCCTATGGTGGTGAAAACCCCGATTTACATGGATAACAACTCGACCACGCGGGTTGACCCGCGCGTAGTCGAAGCGATGCTGCCGTATTTCACCGAGAAATTCGGCAATGCCGCCAGCCGCAGCCATGTTTTTGGCTGGGAAGCGGAGGCGGCGGTGGAAGAGGCCCGCGAGAAAATCGCTGCACTGATCGGAGCCTCCCCCAAGGAAATCATCTTTACCAGCGGCGCCACCGAAAGCGACAACTTGGCAATCAAAGGCGTCGCCGCCATGTACAAAAAGAAGGGGAACCACATCATCACCCAGGTTACCGAACACAAGGCCGTCATCGACACCTGCAAGCGGCTAGAACGCGAAGGCTACCAGATTACGTGGCTGCCTGTGGACCAGTACGGCCGGGTTAGCCCCGAGCAGGTGCGGGAGGCTATCACCGACAAGACCATCCTGGTGTCGATCATGGCGGCCAACAACGAGATCGGCACCCTGCAACCGATCAAGGAAATCGGGCAGATCTGCAAGGAGCGCGGCGTCCTGTTCCACACCGACGCCGTACAGGCGGTGGGGAAAGTCCCCATTGATGTGCAGGAAATGGGCATCGACCTGCTGAGCATGACCGCTCACAAGATCTACGGCCCCAAGGGAATTGGCGCGTTGTATGTACGCAAGGCCAACCCCCGCGTGCGGCTGGAGCCGATGATCGATGGCGGCGGCCACGAACGCGGCATGCGCTCCGGAACACTGGCCGTACCGCTGATCGTCGGTTTCGGCGTCGCCTGCGAGCTATGTCGCCAACTCATGCCCGAAGAAAGCGAACGCCTGCGGCAGCTCCGCGAACGCCTCCGCCGCGGCATCATGGACTACTTGCCCGATACCTACCTCAACGGCCACCCCACTGAACGCTTGCCCAACAACTTGAACATCAGCTTCGCCTATGTCGAAGGCGAAGGACTGATGATGGGGATCAAGGAAGTCGCCGTCTCCTCCGGCTCAGCCTGCACCAGTGCCAGCCTGGAGCCTAGCTATGTCTTGCGGGCCTTGGGTGTCGGCGACGATTTGGCCCACTCGAGCATCCGTTTCGGTCTGGGCCGGTTCAACACCGAGGAGGAAGTCGATTACGTCGCCCAGCGGGTCGTACAGGAAGTGCGACGGCTGCGGGAAATGTCCCCGCTGTACGAGATGGTCCAGCAGGGGATCGACCTGAAGAAAATCGAATGGGCCGCCCACTGAAGTGGCTCGCCGTTGAGGATTTAAGCCTTGCTATCTTTGCCAGTTATGAAACTTGCAGCTCGTAAAATCCATTGAGGAGGACCGCGATGCCTTATAGCGACAAGATTCTTGATCACTACAATAACCCTCGGAATGTTGGGAGCTTCGATGCCTCCGACCCGAATGTCGGCACCGGTTTGGTCGGGGCTCCGGAATGCGGCGACGTCATGAAGCTCCAGATCAAGGTCAACCCCCAGACCGGCATCATCGAAGATGCTCGGTTCAAGACCTTCGGTTGCGGCTCGGCGATTGCCTCCAGCAGTTTGGCCACCGAATGGCTCAAGGGCAAGACACTTGACGAAGCCATGGCGATCCGCAATACCCAAATCGTCGAGGAACTGGCCCTGCCACCAGTAAAGGTCCACTGTTCGGTTCTCGCCGAGGACGCCATCAAGGCGGCAATCCGTAACTACCGGGAAAAGCAACAACAACGAGCCGCCCAGCCAGCCAGTTCCGGCGACGCCCCGCCGCAGTCTTCGCCGCTTGCCGCCAGCACCGCCTGACTGCGACGATCCTTACTTCAACCGGCATGAGATGATGCGACTGCGTAAAACGTCCTTGCGATGAGTTAGGGTAAAAGCGTTCTTGTGACGACCGTTGAGTGGTTTCACAGTTTGTACAAAAGGAGCTCTTATGGCCACAACAACTGCCACCTCGACTCAGAACCTGGGCACAAAAGATGCCACCACCCCGACGATCACCGTCACCGAAAAGGCAGCCGAAGAGGTCAAGCGGGTCATCGCCGACATGGAAGCCTCCGGACAGATCGAGCCGGGCACCAAGCTGTACCTGCGGGTTCGCGTACAGGGCGGCGGTTGCAGCGGCTTCCAGAACAAGCTCGACCTCGACACCAAATACGACGAAAAACTCGATTACAAGTTCGAGTTCTACGGCGTGGATGTGGTAGTCGACAAACGCTCCATGCTTTACCTCAGCGGCGCAGTGGTCGATTATCACGTGGACCTGAACAAGAAAGGCTTTACCATCACCAACCCGAACGCCAAGAGCACCTGCGGTTGCGGCAGCTCGTACAGCATGTGATGGGACGCATGCCGCCCATGACGGTCACCGCCACCGTCAACAGCGGCGTACCGGACATTGCGGCCCCCGCAGTGACTGCTATGCCCGATCATTTTGAACTGCTCGGCCTGCTGCGACGCTTTGCGATCGACCCGCAACGCCTGGAGCAGGCATATATCCAGCGTTCCCGTGCGGTTCACCCGGACTACTATAGCACCGGCCAAGACGCGCAACGTCAGGCCAGCTTGGAGCTGTCCGCCGCTCTCAACGAGGCCTACGCGGTGCTCCGCGATCCCTTCCGGCGAGCCGATTACCTGCTGCAACTGCTTGGTGGCCCCACCGCGTCGGAGTATAAGCAGATACCGCCTGAGTTCTTGGCCGAAATGCTCGAGCTCCGCGAGCAGATCGAGCACGCCCAAAACCGGCCCGAACTCCGCCAGCAGCTCGACCAGGAGCTGCAGCAACGCTGGGACCAATTGGTTCAGCAGATCGCCCAAGCCTTTGCGGTGTGCGAGTCCACACCCCTACCCCCCGAGACGGGCCGGCAGATCCGTACCCTGCTCAACGCCGCCCAGTACATCCGCGGCCTACGCCGCGACCTCCACGGAACCTCACACTAACCCTTTCCCGAGGAACGGAACTATGTACGACACGGAACACTTGAAAAAACTCAAAACCATGCGGGACGCGGCTCCAACCGCCTATGCGGCTTACCAGGCATTCACCGAGGCCGCCATGAAAGACGGTGCCATCCCGGCCAAGTACAAAGAGTTGATCGCCTTAGCCGTGGCCATGACTACCCAGTGTGTTTACTGCATCGATTATCACAAAAAGCAGGCCCGGCGACTCGGCTGCACCGACGCGGAGATCTCGGAGGCGGTACTCGTCGCCGCGGCGCTGCGGGCCGGGGCCGCCGTCACCCACGGCACTCACGCCCTCGACTAAGCATTTGGTATCCGCCGTGCGTGCCGTTGGATGGCCTAGCATCCATCATTCCCTCGCCGGGTGCGACAACGGCCTGCCCCCGCCCGCGAATTGCCACCAAATCGACGATCTGGATGCGCATTGAGCAAACTGGCCCCCGCTCTACTCATACTTGACCACGATAGCACGCGGACTTGATCACGATGGCACTCAGACGATAAGGGAAGGATTTCCGCTTTTTACGCAATAGCTTACGATGACATTCAGAGATGGCCTGGCGTCGAGCGACCCCAAAGGGAATAACACCATCGTTTGCGATCGGATTTGCCCGCGACCGCACAAGACATCTGCCCTCGCGGAGGCTCACAAAACGATCCAGCCCGCCGCAGAATCAATATCATAATGGCGGGGGCGCTTAGCTCAGCGGTAGAGCACTCCCCTTACACGGGAGGTGTCGCAGGTTCGATTCCTGCAGCGCCCAGACTGTTGGGATTGTCGGAGAGGATGTTGAGGTTGCTACACGCCGTGCGTGTGGGATGGGTTGGAGGGTGGGGTTTGGGTCAGAGCGCCAGTCGCATGGCTCGTTGGGCTGCGTGGTATGGAGGCGTAGGCGGTGCTTGAGGTTAGGTGTTTGTTATGACTAATGACCATGCGGCGGTTGTGTATTGCGATAGTAATATTCGGTGAGACAGTCGTGCAAGCATACTCAAACATGCCTAAATCACAAAGTTCGTCGCGGCGATAGGTTGGACATTGGACTACCACGTCGTGGCGGCGACAGGTTGGCCGTCGATTAACCCGGCGCCGGTTGAGAAAGCACCGGTTGCGCATCGTTGGTAGAGCTATCACGGCGACGGAATTTCGAAGCATGCCTAAGCACAATCTGAATTACTCCGTCGTGGCAGCGACAGGTTGGCCGTCGGACAGGCCAGCGGGCTGGGCCGCGACCGGTTCGCTACCGTCAAATTGTCGCCAGCGGTCGGACTGTCCCAGCTCCTGCCATTGCCGGACTTCGACGCGGCGACCGTCGTTGCGGCCGGTCCGCACTGTCACAGCGACGGCCCGTCCGTCGCGGATGAAAAAGCACATATCCTGGCCGCTCCGTTTCAGGATCGCCGCGAGGGGCAAGGTCCATACCTCCTCAGTTTGCGGCTGCAACTGCGCCCAAACGTACATCCCGGGCCGCAGTTGACCTTTCGGATTGGGCAGGTCGCATTCCACCCGCAACGTGCGCGGCCCCGGCTCGAGCGACCAGGACATACGGCTTACCGTCGCCGTAATCGGCTCGTGCTGCAACGCCTTGATCCATAACCGTGCCGGCGTTTGCGGCTGGACCAGAGCGGCCTCGGCCTCGGGAACCTGGATGACGACGCGAACCGGATTGATGCGGGCAACGCTGAACAGTCCATGACCGACGGTTCCGTTGGGCATGACCAGGTCGCCGGTATTGACCTGTCGCCGGGTGACGATGCCGTCGAATGGGGCACGAATGACGGCATAGGCGAGCAAGGTCTCCAGACGGCGGACATCCGCCGCCGCCGCGGCGACCCGGGCCTCTGCCACACCCAGGTCAGCTCGAGCTTTCTCGCGGTCGGCCCGAGCCTTTTTCACGGCCGCCTCCCTGGCCAGCACATGGGCCTGAGCCACACGCCACTGATGCAGGGCTTCGTCGCGGCTCTGACTATCCAGGCTACCGTTTTGCACCAGTCGGGAGATGCGTTGCAGCTCGGATTCCCAACGCTCGAGGTGGGCCCGGGATTCAACCACCGCTGCTTCCGCCGCAGCGATCGCGGCCTCGGCGGCCAGCACGGCCGTCTTCGCCTGCTCCACTTCCGCCTCGGCCTGCCGCAGCTGTGCCCGCTTCTGGTTGACTTCGGCCTGCACAACGGGCACGTCGATCTCGAGCAGGACTTCGTCGGCCTGCACGCGCTGACCGATGTCCGCACGCACAGACTTCACGTAGCCTTGCACCTGGGAATACAGTTGCGTCTCCTCATCCGCTTGCACGCTGCCGGGCTGTTCCACCGTTATGGACAAGCAGCACCGCTGCGGATGCACTAGCGGTACTGGCGCAACCTCTGTTACTGGCGGTCCGGAGGGTACCGCCGCAGGCCGACAGCCGCTACCCGACAGCGACATGCCCAATACGCCAGCACCCATCAGGATCGGCATGGGTCGCATTTGGCAGATCCTAAGCATCGGCTTGGCTCCTGTGAACGTGTTCAGGGGAGTAGTAGCGGCTTTGCGGATCAGTCGGCGACAATGAGGGGGAAACAACGGACGCTCGCCGCATCAGAGCAGCAAACACCGCTGGCAGGACAAGCAGCGTGGTAGCGGTTGAGGCGATCAGTCCGCCAATGACGGCCCGGCCCAGCGGGGCGGTCTGCTCTCCCCCTTCGCCGAGTCCTACGGCCATCGGGACCATGCCTGCGATCATGGCCAGGGCGGTCATGGCAATGGCCCGCAGGCGGGTGCGAGCGCTTTCCCGAACCGCGTCGTCCGCTGGCCAGCCCGCACGGCGATACTGCTCGGCAAACGCCACTAGCAATATTGCGTTGGCCACCGCCACCCCGATCGCCATGATCGCACCGATGAACGACTGCAAATTCAGTGTCGTGCCCGTTAGCAGCAGGACAAGCACCACCCCCAACAGCACGGCGGGGACCACCGCCACCACCGTCAAGGCCAAGCGTAACGACTGGAAATAGCCAGTCAGCAACAATAGGATGACTATCACGGCCACCGCCAGGCCGAATTCCAGCCCTTCCAACAGCTCGTCCATGGGAACCAACTGGCCGCGGATGTCCACCTGCACCCCTGGCGGCGGCTCGCCCGCCGCGGCGATGGCCTGGGCCAACTGCCGCCGCATCCGTCCCAAGTCTTCGCCGGACAGGTTGGCCGTCAGGCTGAGCATCCGCCGCATGTTGTAGCGGTCGACCTCGCCAGGCATGCTGCCCGCTCGTACCTCCGCCACGTCCCGCAATAATATCGGCGCTCCGAGGTTCTGCTTCACCGGTATGGTTGCCACATCATTGGGGGAACGCATCATCGCCTGCGGGATCTCCACCTGCACCTGGTAGCCGAGGCCGGAAGAAGGATCCCGCCAGAACACCGGCACCACAAAACGGCTGGACGACGTCGCCGCGACCAGCGAACGGGCGACCTCCTCCACCCGCACGCCGGTCACCCCCGCCTTTTGTCGGTCGATGGTCACTTCCACTGTGGGGTAGTCCAGCGGCTGGGCGAACTGCAAGTCGCGCAAGGCGGGTATTTTCTGCAACTCCGCGTGGAGTTTTTCGCAATAGGCCCGCAGGTCGGCCATTTTCGGTCCGCTGACGGCGACCTCGATCGGTGTCGACGCGCCCAGGCTCATGACCTGGTTGATGATGTCCGCCGGCTCAAAGGTCAGGGACAGCTCCCGCAAGCGTGCCTCCACCTGCTGCGGGTCTTCCCCCGCAGCGATCCACTGCCGGGCCGCCCACTGCCGCAGATGCTGCGGAAGCCGTTGCCGCAACCGCTCCTTCAACTCTTCCAAACGGACTGTCCCTTCCCGGAACGCGATCCGCATCACCGCCTCTTCCGGGCCGCTGGTCCATAGATAAATGGCGTTGATCGGATAGCTTGAAGGGATTACGCCGACGTATCCGAGGGAAATGGCGACGTTCTCTGGCCCCACCTCGCGGCGGATGAACTCCAACGTCTCGCGAGCAATGGCTTCTGTCTGTTCGATGCGGGTGCCGGCCGGGGCCCGCAGCCGGAACTGGAGCTGTCCCGTATCTGCTTGTGGGAAGATTTCCACACCCAATAGGCTACCCAAGGACACTACGCCTGCGACGGCCCCGGCAAGATACGCAACGACAATCCACCGCCGCCAGCGGACCGTCCAACCCACCAACCGGTCGAAGACATGAACCAGACCCGCCGCAGAGCTGCTAGGAGTTGCCGGCTTGCGCAACCACCACACGGAGACGACCGGAACAAACGTACTGGATAGCAGGTAACTGGCGATCATGGCAAAAGCGACCGCCAGGGCCAACGGCACAAATAGGGACTGGGCCACGCCACGCATGAACAGTGCGGGAATAAATACGGCCAGCAACGTGGCCATCGCTAGCAACCGCGGCACCCGCGTCTCCTGGTTGCCCCGCCACACGGCCGCGGCGACCGAGTCGTGCATGTGCATTTGCCGGTGGATGTTTTCCACCTCCACGGTCGCCTCATCCACCAGAAAGCCCACCGCCAAGGCCAACCCGCCCAGGGTCATCAGGTTGATCGTCTGCCCGCTCAAGGCTAAGGCAATCAGCGCGGCGATCAGTGCCAACGGGATGTTGAAGACTACAACCAAGACGCTCCGCCAGTCACGTAAAAACAACAGAACCATCAAACCGACCAGCACGGCGGCCAAAACGCTCTCGATCACGACGCCACGCAGGGCGCGGGTCACATACGGCGACTGGTCAAATTCGAACCGGACCTGAATGTCCCCCGGTTGCGGCGTAACGGCGTCCAACACGGCCTGCATCCGCGGCAATTCGGCTTTCACCGCCCGAACCACGTCCAGCGTGCTGGCATTGGCCCGCTTGGTCACTGCGATGTACACAGCCCGCCGGCCGTTCACCAGGGCATAACCGGTGACAATGTCACTAGCATCTTCAATCACAGGGGCGACATCCCGCAAAAACACGCCGGGCCGGACGAGGATGTCCCCCAGCTCGCGGGGTTGAACCACCAACGTATTGACCGGTACCAGGGGCATGCTGGTCGACGTGCGGATGTTACCGGAGGGGCTGATGGTGTTGCCCGCCACCAGGGCCTGGATCACGTCGTCGGGCGATAAATTGTAGCTGCGGAGGCGGTCCGGGTCCGCACGAATGACGATCGTCCGCTGGCTGCCGCCAAACGGAGGCGGCGCGGACACGCCGGGGATGGCCGCGAACATCGGCCGCACGCGGTTGAGGGCCTTGTCCTGGATTTCCTCAATCGAGAGGCGATCGCTGGACAGCACCAGATACCCCACGGGGACGCTGCCGGTATCAAACCGCATGATGAATGGCGGCACCGTTCCCGGCGGCATGAATGCCCGCGACCGGTTCACATAAAGTACAGTCTCCGCCATCGCCTGGGCCATATCCGTGCCGGGATGGAAAAACAATTTCATCAGCGACATCCCCTGCACGTTCTTGGACTCCACGTGGTGAATGCCGTTGATGTAAAGAAAGTGATACTCGTAGTAGTAAGTGATCAACCCTTCCATCTGGAGCGGGTCCATTCCGCCGTAGGGCTGGCAGACATAAATCACGGGCAGGTTGAGGGACGGGAAAATGTCCACTTTCATCCGGCTATAGGCCAGCCCGCCCGCACCAATTAGGGCCGTCATCAGGACGATCACGCTGATCGGCCGCCGCAGGGCGAACTCCAGCAACTGCATGGCGATGCCCCTGTTTACTGAACATATATACAATATTATATCCGATCCACTGCTGACCGGCAAAGCCCTTTTCGCATATGCGGCTTAATTGCACGCTCTATGGAACGGCTTGATGGACACTTATTGACACAGCGGATCTCTTGTACCATTCCCCGAAAGCGGCGGCGGCCCCTCTGCAGCCGCCAGGCGAGATTCGATGATAATCAAGAGAGATTTTCGATGACAATCTGTTGCTGCTGGGCATTCGGTTACTAGACCATAATATTTAGGATAGGGGCGATCGGTCCCCCACTTCCCTTTATCAGCGACTTGGCCCACACGCGGCGGTAACGGACCTGCACCCGCATGCGTCGCCGCAACTACTCTCTGAGGCGATAGATATTGTCTGACGCCGTCTAGCCCGCTCATGCGGAGGACGGCAGCCGGAGCGATTACCCGGGCGAGGGCGGCAGTTCCCCCGGCGCTTGCGGCGAGCGATCGGTCAGCAATTGGGCTGGCTGTCCCAGTGCGCGGTAGAGCCGAAATTGAGCACGATTGCTGTCCGCTACGGCTCCGTAATAATTACGGTAGGCCTGCTCGAGCTGTTGCAAGGCGGCCACGACCTCCTGCGGCCGAATCACCAGCACCGACACGCCGCCGATCAGCCGAGTCTGCTGCATTCCCTCTAGGCTGGTCTGCACGGTGGCCAGCGCCAGTTTCAGTTCGGTTTCAGCCAACTCGCTCCGGCGGAGGGCGCGTTGGGCCTGGGCATGGGCTTGGGTCACCTCCGCCGTCACTAAATCGAGTTGTTGGGTGAAACGGATAACGGCCTGCTCGTGCTCGGCCTGACGTTGCCGCACCAGGGCGTGATTGCCCAGGCCGAGATTTTGGAACTCCCAGAGCAACTGGACGTCGATGGCGTTCCGCCAGCCGAAGGATGCGAGTTGGCCATTGAGGCCGCCGCCGAAGTAGCCTGCCGCCAACGTTCCGCCCGGGTTGGCAGGCGAACCGCGGACAAGAATACTCGGAAGCAACGGTCGCCAACGTTCCTGGCGGATGCGGGCCAGGGCAGCCTGGACGAAGGCCCATTGCGAGGCCAGCTCCGGCCGGCTCTGCAAGGCCAAAGCCACCAACTCCTGCACGTCCCGATCCAATTCAACTAGCTCCACTCGCCAGTGCGGCGGTTCGAGCGGAACCAGCACCGTCGCCGGGTCCAGTCGCAACAGGCGGTTCAGCTCCGCACTGGCGGTCTGCCATCGTTCGTAAGCGGTTTCCAGACTTTGCCGCCGCCGCGACAGCTCGACTTGCACACGGTTACGCTCGAGTTTAGGGACCAGGCCGGCTGTCGCCATCTTGTCCACACGATCGACCAGCTCCTCGGTCCGCTGCAGGACGTCCACCAAGCCCAAGACTTCGCCGCGGGCCTGCTGCACGGCAAAATACGCCTCGGTGACGGCCAACACGGCATTATTCCGTGCCGTTTGCATGTCTTGCCACAGTGCCGCCGCCACCTGCCGGGCCGCCAGTGGCGCATACAGGGCGTCCGACAGGGCAAACACCATGCCCGGGGCCGCCCCAAGCATGAGCGACTGTTTGCTTGTGTCGAACAAATGTCCGGCCACATCCTGAATGCGGCCGTCGTGGCGGAAATATTCAGCCCCTACAAAGACCGTGGGCAACCACAGCACCCGGGCACGCTCCCACTCCGCCTGCGCCGCCTGCCAGCGTTGAGTCGCCAGGGCGATGTCCAACGGGCGGACGCCGGCTAGTTGCAAGGCCATAGGTAAATGGATGGGAAATGCCTGCGGTTGTGGCGGCACCAGCTTGTGGGCATCCGGCAGGACAAGCAGTGATAACCCTGGCTTGTGGGCATCTGGCAGGTCGGGCGGCGACGGTCCCTCTTCCCTGCCCGGCGACGGCGATGCTGCCTGTGAGGCCGTGCCGGAGTCGGCCCCGACGACCGCAGCGACGGTGCCGCCAGTGGTTTCTCCACTCCTGACGACATTACCTACTGGCGATGACGGTCTTTGCGCCGGGTATGCTATCCGATGGCCGGGTGGTACCGCCATGCTCGCGGCGACGGACAACGGCGGCGGAAGCTCAACCCCCTTGGCGATCGCTGTCTCATCCGCCGATAAGGACCATGTCGTATGGCAGCCGCTTAGGACCGCCACGACGAACGCGACGATGGGCAGAAGCATCCTCAAAAGAGGGTGGGTTTGCGTGTTGCCGAGTTTGTGCATTCTTTCACAACCTCAACCCCGTAACGAACCGCTGGCGGCGGGGCAAATTGTGTGTGAATCTTCAGAATGATCGGCACTGCCAGCATAGCCAATACAGCGGATCCCATTTCTCATGGTCTTCCTGTCTCTATGGTTGTGATTAGTGCATACCTAACCACGCGGGGCCGGACATCGCTGCTTGCGACGGCCGCAACGGTGTGGGCGATTCGACGTCAACAGCATAATGGTTGAAAACTGGGGTATTTGGGCAGTTAAGCGAGTTTCAACTCGACTTGACCAGGACAACGTCGCATCACTCAAACTATTGTTCAGCTAGTGTTAGGCTGGTACGCGTTCATTTGCATCTCACATATCATCGCCCATATCTGCCCCACCACAGCTTTGCTGCTACTCCATTAACCATTCCCAGCCGTAGGGTCTTGTTTTTCAACGCTCATCCATCATCAATATCAATTGAGCCAAACCGACCTGGCCCGGCGGCCATTTCTCCGCGTCGCCTGGACGTAACATCATATACTAAAATGACTTACGGCACAATGTCTACCGCCCCGCCAGCAAGGCAGCAAGTCGTAGGCCCCTGATGTCGTAATATCAATTTGTCACTCTCGCTCAAAAGTCTGGCTGGATCGGTAACCCGTCGGCGATGCTAGCCGTGAACGGATAGACCGACATATTGACGGTCATCCGTACGACATGCACCGATCCATCCGCGAATAAGAAGTTGACACCGCTGGGATGCGAGGCACTGAAGTCTTCTGCCACCCCCGCGGCGGCACTGGGCGGATGTTGCCGACAGGCATGCCCCAGCACCATCGATGCGGGCAGGTTCGACGGAATGCCGCCGTAAACCTGAATGTCGTTGACGCTCTGCCAGGTGGCCCCGGGAATGATCCCCGCCCAACTGGCCAAGGTGGCCTTGGCACTTTTTTCGCCGACTGCGATGGTGTGGCTCGTTCCATCCGTGATGTCCGCAATCCGCGTCCGGCTATTGCGGTAAAACATCCCCCGGCCGCTGATGCCATCGATGACCAAATGATGGGTCATCACCGCTGGCGACTCACCCAGAAACGGTGTATTCCCGTAACAGCCTACATAATTAGCCCGCCCTAAGGGGCCGGTCAGCCCCGCCGGGTTGTGAAATTCGCTGGGCAGGATCGGCTCGGAACGCACATCCGAAGGGCAGCGGAGGAACTTGATGTCGGCGGCGATCGCCGCGGCGTTGATTGACGCTGTGAGGGGCCAATCGAAGCGGATAGTCCGAAACAGGTTCTCCTGCTCCAAATCAGGTAGCAAAAACGCCGCCCAGCCCCACCCCGGGCCGGTACCATCGGTAAGCACGTCGTTTGCCGTATAGCCCGGCGGGAAATGCCCATGGCGGTCATGATGGGTGTGCAACGCCAGGCCGACCTGCTTGAGATGATTCTGGCAGGTAATGCGGGACGCCGCCTCCCGCACTTTCTGCACCGCCGGCAACAATAGCCCGAGCAGCACACCCACTATCGCCAGAACGACCAGCAATTCGACTAAACTAAAAGCGTATTTAGTATTTCCTCTCCAGATCATTATTTTAACCTCCTGAATGCAATGTGTAGTAAAAATTTCTTAATTAGCCTATTCTAAAAGATAATCGTTATCAAGGCTAATTTATGAAAAAAGCACGCCGGTCGCTGCTACGGCCTGATCGGGCGACCTACGCGCGTGGGGACCTACGCCAACAAGGGTCATCCAACATGCCGCCGCCCGCAGCGGTAAAAAAACTTGTTTGACTCTTGAAGGGAATGCCCATATTATGGAACTGAGTAATATCGTTGAGTTTTTTGTGAACCACTGACCTCAGGACACCAGGAGTTGTGCACCATGCATTCCTCTCCCCAGCCCGCATCCATGCGGCGTCGGTACGGTTTCACCTTAATCGAGCTGCTAGTGGTCATCGCCATAATTGCGATCCTGATTGGCCTGCTGCTCCCAGCGGTGCAAAAAGTCCGGGAGGCGGCTGCACGGGCCACTTCCATGAACAACCTCAAGCAGATCGGCTTGGCCGTCCATAACGGTCACGACCAATACGGCGTCCTGCCCCCCGCTGTGGCCTTCTGGTGGAACAATCCCCCCTACCGTGGCGGCTATACCAATAGCGACGGCACCTTCTTCTTCTGCCTACTCCCCTTCTTCGAGCAAGGGGTCATCCAGGCCAGCATCACCAACTGGCCCGGCAGCGGCTTGGGACAGATCGACGCCACCCGTGCGGCCATGAGCGTACCCCTCAAAGTCCTGCAGGCTCCGAACGATTCCACCGATCCGGGCGGCGCCCTGTGCGTCGGCTGCTTCTCCGCCTCCTGGATGTGGCGTAACCCCGTGGACGTGGCCTTGGCCAGCTATGCCTGTAACTGGCAGGTCTTCGGGCGGCCATCTGCCTACCCCAACAACATCTGGGACTGGAACAACGGTGCCGGCACCCGCAAACTGGTGAGCATCACGGACGGCACTTCCAACACCGTGTTCGTCGCCGAAAAGCGGATGCGCTGCCAAGACGGCGGCGTCGGTTGGGGCCATCCGGCCGATGACAAGTTCTGGCCGGTCTTCGCCCGCATTAACATCGGCTGGACGAGCAATCCCGCCGACCCCAACTATCGCCTCTTTCCGATTCCCCAGGTCAATCCTCGTCCCGCCGATTGCAACCTGTGGCAATTCCCGGCCCAAGGACACAGTGCATCCGGGACCCTGGCCCTGCTCGGCGACGGTAGCGTGCGGATGATCTACCCCAATATCACCGTCGCCACCTGGAGCATGGCCGTGTTGCCCGATGATGGCGGCATCTTGGGGCAAGACTGGTAATTGCGGCTGCATCCCTCTGTACTCCGGTGCCTGTCTGCCACCGGTCCCGCAATTATCTGCGGTATCAGGAATCGAGTTCAAATACCACTGTGATCTGTTTCAGTAAAACAACGATAGTGAGTCCAGAACCTACCATGAATCGTACAGCTTGGTTATGCCTGATCGGAACCTTCGTGGCGACCGCTCTCGGCGGTTGTGGCGGCCGCGAGGGAGCCGCCCCCTCCGCCGCCATCGACGGCGTGGTCTATCTCGGCGATCGACCCGTTGAGGCCGGCTTGGTCACTTTGGTCGCTGAAGACGGACGTTCCGCCTCGGCCCAGCTCGGCCCTGGCGGCAAATTCACCCTCAACGCCGCACCACTGGGCAAAGTCTATGTCGGTGTCAACACACAAATGCTCCGCGGACAATCGGAGCTGACCCTCAAGCAGACCAAAGGACAAGAACGGCTCCAATTTGTGGAAGTGCCGGCACGCTACGCCGACCCCAAAAACTCTGGCATCACGGCGACGGTGGAACCGGGCAAGACCCTCCAGATCCGCCTGAAGCCCTAGGAGGGGTGACCCGTTCACCGTTGCGGAAAAGCCCGTCCCCCATCCCCCGGCGGGGCAAGAAGGACTTGGTCCCGCCGGATTTTCTTAGGAAAAGCCATTGACGATTTCAGGATCGTCCGGCGATAATGGTCCAGCGGATCGTCCGTCGCTGCCATAACCCACATGACGGACGAATGAACTATCTCGCCGATAAGCTGCCACATGGGGTTTCCACGGAAGGTTTCTGGATACCCCCTCTACCCAATGTGAACGGGCTATGCATGCCCTCCCCCGCTCCCATATGCTATGCTGCAAGCGGTAATTCCCCCAGCCCTTGACGCCACTGGCGATCCATAGGCGACCGATACAAGATGACAGCTTAAACGCGGCGTCATGACCACTGTTCGGGATCCCTTACCCGTTCCGGGGCTCTGACATGCCTGAACCACTCCTGCGGCGGTGTAAACCATTGCTGCTTATGTGCATGGCCTTGGGTTTGGCCCTACCGGTCGTCGCCCAAACGCCCAACGACGATGCGGCGATGCAACTGCTCAATGCGGCCTCCAAGGCCTATAACGAAGGGAATGTGCCCTTCGCCGCCGAAAAATTTCGAGAGTTTCTGCAAAAGTTTGGGGGCCACAAAAACGCCGCCGCGGCCCGCTACGGCCTGGGGCTAGCCCTGTTGGAGCCGCCGTTGCGGGACTACCCGAAGGCCATCGAGAGCCTGCTGGCTGCGGCCAACGATGCTGCTTTTGACAAGCGTCCCCAGGCATACTATTACGCGGCCACGGCCCGCCGCATGATGGGTTTGGCCGAGCTGCAGCGTGGCTGGGCCAATCCGGCAGAGATGCCACAGCGTCAGCAGGCCGCCGCACCGCACTTCCGCGAGGCCGCCCAACTGTTCCGCCAGGCGTTGGAGGCGTTCGAGAAGACCCAGCCGCCGCAGACGGATTGGCAGGTGCGGTGCCGGTGCGATGCCGCCGAAATGTTGCTGCACCTGCAACAGCCCAAAGAAGCCCGACAGTTGCTAGGACCGTTGTTCAAGGACGGCAAACCACCCTCATCGGCATGGACCGCTCTCGCCAATTATCACTACGGCGTGGCCTGCTATTTGCAGGGGGACTATCCCGCGGCGGCCCGCGCCCTGGAAGGATTGGCCCCCTTTGATCAACCGTTTGGGTTGCACGCCCGCTACCTGCGGGGACGGATCCACTTGGCCGACGGTGAGCTGGCCGAGGCGGCCGTGGCGATGAACGCCGTGTTGGCCGACTACGACCGCCTCAAGAAAGCGGCCGCCGCCGCACTGGCCCAACCCGACCGTTTCCGCAACGATCCGTGGGAGCGGGAGCGGCTCGAAACGTTGACCCGTCTGCCACCGCCGGAATACGTCGCCGGGGCCGCGTTCCACGCCGCTTGCATCGACTACGAAAATGGTAAATTCGCCGACGCTCTGACCAAATTTCAGCTATTTGTCAAAGATTACGCTCATTCCAAACTCAAAGACGATGCCCTGCTTCGGGCCGGCATGTGCCAGGTACAACTGAAGCTATGGGACGAAGCCGTCCGCACCCTGCAGCCGTATGTGAACCATCCCCAGTATGGCGGTGTCGCCCAATACTGGTTAGGCAAGGCCCGGTACGGATCGGCGTTGGGGGTTGACCCGAATAACCCGAACGAGCGGCAAAATCGGCTGCAAGCGGCGATTGCTGCCTATCGCGAGGCTCTCCAGCGGACCAATCCGGACTCCCCGGCCCGTCGGGAGCTGCGGGCCCGGATGATGATCGAGCTGGGCGATGCCCTCCTTCAGGCCCGACAACCGCGTGAGGCAGCCGCGATCTTCGATCAGGTACCGTCGTTAGGGCAGTTGCCCGCGATTGTATTGCAGGAGGCCTTGCAGCGGGCCGCCGCGGCGTACTTGCAGGCAACAGACCGCAACAACGCCGCCGCACGGGTCAATACCTTCCTCCAACAGTATCCGAATAGCCCGCTCATGCCGTGGGTGCTGCTAGTGGCCGCTGAAAACAGCTATCAGCTGGCCGAGGAACTGGCACGTCAGAATCCCATGGCCGGCGGGGCACGCTACGCGGAAGCGGCGAAACGATACGAAGAAATCGTCTCGAAATACCCGGAATTCGAGCAGGTGCAGCGGGCCCGACTCGGGCTTGCTTTGTGTCGGCTTGCCCAAAAACAGTGGGAAGGAGCTATCCCGATCCTGGAAGCCATCCCGGTACCGGCCCGCAGCGGCGAACTACAGATCGTTTCGTATCTGCTGGCTGATTGTCTGATCCGCACGGCACCCGAACAGGCGGAAGACGCCCTCGCTGACAACATGCTGCGGGAAAAGTTGACAGCGGCGGCGAACCATCTGGAAGCCTTCATCGCCGCCGCACCGAAAGCCGAACAGACCCCCGACGCCTTACTGAAATTGGGCATGTGCTACAAGCGACTCGGCAGCGGTCTGCCGGCGGGGAACGAGCGGAACGAAGCCTTGCAGAAGGCGCGGGGGGCACTGGAACGCTTGCTCCGCGAATTCCCCCAATCGCCGCTGCAGGGGCACGCCCAGGCCGAACGGGCGAAAGTCCTCGCCTTGCAAGGAGATGTCGGCGGAGCCATTAATGCTTTGCAGGGGTTCCGCCAGCCCCCGCTGCAGGATAATCCGGTCGCCCCGCTGGCCATCATTCACCTGGCGACGCTGCTCCGTTCGCAAAACCAAGCCGCCCAGGCTGCTGACACGTTGCGGGCGGCGCGGGCGAGGTACGAAGGGCCGCTCCACAACGACCCGTCCCGCCGCGAATGGCTCGGCCTACTCCGCTACCATCATGCCCTGGCGTTGGAGGAAGCCGGCAAGCTGCCGGAAGCCCGTACCGCCTACGAACAGGCCCTGCAATCGCTCCAGGTCGTCGGACAGACCGCCCTGCAGATCGAGGCGAGCCACCACGCGGTCCACTGCGTAATTTTGGAGAGACAGCAGCAGCTGGAGGAGGCTCAAAAATCGCGGGCCCGGCCCAACCTTCCCCCCGACCAGGCGGCTCAACTGGACAACCGGATCAAGGCCTTGCAAGGCGAGCTGCTACAGTTGGCTAATCAGTTGGAGCAGCGGGCAGCAGGGTTCAAGACCTCAGCGGCCAAGCACCCGGCGCGGGCACGGATGCTGTATGATGCCGCCTGGGTTCGCCGCCGCGCCGCCGCCGACCCCGCACCGGCCTACGCCCAACTGATCGCCGAATGCGGCGAATTGGCCTTGGCGGTAGACGCCCGCCTCGAGCTAGCCGAACACCTGGCCGAGGCAGGCAAAACGGATGAGGCGATCAAACTGCTCCGCGAGGCCGTCAACGCCGAGCCGGTGGACCGCCCTCCTTCCCCGGAAACTCTCGAGCGAGTCCGTCTCCGCTTGGGTGTGTTGCTCTACGACAAGGCAGACTACGCGGCGGCCCAAGGGCACTTCGAGGCCGTGGCCGGCAACCCCCAGTCGCCGCACCGGCCGCAGGCCCTTTACCGGGCCGCCGAATGCCGCATGGCCCAGAAGCAGTTCGGCCCCGCTATCGAAATCCTCAAACCATTCCGCGACCAACCGCCGTTGCAAAACGTCCCCGGCATTACCGATCGAGCGGTACTCCGGCTCGGTCATGCCCACGCCCAGCTCCAGCAGTGGGACGCCGCCCGCCAAGCTTTCGAGTGGGTGCTCGGCCGATTCGGCAACAACAATCCCTGGTCGGTCGATGCCCGTTACGGCCTGGCCTGGGCATTGCACAACCTCAACCGCCTGGACGAAGCCGCTGCCCATTACCAACAGGTCACGGAAATGACCCAGGACGACCGCAGCGGGCGGGCCTGGCTGCAGATCGGCCTGATCCGGATGCAACAGCGGCGATGGCCGGACGCCGCCAAAGCCCTCCAGACGGTCTACTACACCTACGATCTGCCCGAGCTGAAATTTGCCGCCATGCTCGAACATGCCCGCGTCTTGGTGGAGGAAAATAAGCCTGCAGAGGCCGTCAAGATCCTCCAACGGGTGATCCAGGAAGCCCCCGCCAACACTACATGGAGCCAGACGGCTCAGGAGCGACTGAAAATGATTAAGAAATGATCCCCGCCCCGGGTGCGTCACGGGGTGATTCCATCTGCGACATGAACTGGTGCGCCGGCCCTGCGCCATGCGTAATCGCAACACGCAAAAAACACGATTGAGGGCTTGCCATGTTCCGGTTATGGTCTTGCGGTTGGCTGGTTCTTGCGGCGGCGTTGGGACTAATGGCCGTCCAGCCCGGCCCGGCCTACGTGGAAGCTGCTCTCACCCTCGGCGACGTCATCCGCCAGTCCACCAATATCGTCCTCATGCAGGTCATCAAGGTCGATCGTGAACGTAACCTCATAATCTACAAGAAGATCCGTGATATCAAGGGGGTACACCCGCAAGACATCATCAAACACAACATCGGCCGCAACGGCTTCCGCCCCAGCGAATGGCAGGACATTATGAACTGGGCCGAAGTCGGCAAGTTGGCCGTCTTCTTCCATAACGGCGGAGCTAGTGAGACCTATTACGGCCACTCCTGGTATCAGGCCTACGCCCAGGGCGAATGGTGGGGCATGTCCCACGGCGAGCCCTACCTGCTCCGCTCGTATGCGGGCAAGGTCGAGAAGCTGCCGGCGATCGTGGAGGAAATCCTCGCCGGCAAAGAAGTGATCGTCCCGTGCTTGGTGGATGGGGACAAGGAGGCCCTGCATAAACGCACCGCCCGGGTCCAACGCCTGCGGGCCAGCCTCAAACTGCTCGACTACAACCCGAAACGGGACTTTGTGGGCTGGGGGGCGGAGGAAATCCGCCGTCTCGAGGGCATGCCCGGGTTCGACAGGTACGCCGCACTCCCTAACCTGCAGGGGGAAGTCCAGTCCGTCACCGCGATCGATTTCAACAACGACGGCAAGATTGACATCTGCCTGTGCGGCGGCCACCGCGTCGCCCTGCTGCAAAACGACGGCGACAGCTTCGTCGAAGTGAACCTCCCCCACCTGAGCGGCGGGGCCCGGGCCGCCGTGTGGGCCGATTACAACGGCGACGGCCTGCCCGACCTGCTGCTAGCCACCACCCAGGGTCCGAAACTCTATACCAACCTGGGCGGCAGCAAATTCCGCGACGATAGCCGCTTACTCCCGGCGGGGCTTCCCTGGCATACCACGGCTGCCGCCTGGGGCGACTTTGACGGCGACGGCAAACCCGACATCCTCCTGGCCTGCGGCTACCACGGCCTGCGACTGCTCCGCAACAACCGCCCCGCCGACGCCGTCGCCAAGACCGCATCCCCCAAATGGGGCGACTGGTACGCCATCGGCCCCTTCCGCCACGGCGATGGCTCCCAAAACTTCGATACCAAGTTCAGCCCCGAAAATGAACCGTTTGACCTCAAAAAAGTCCACAAAGGCAAGCGGGACCTGCCGATCCAGTGGACCAAAAAGAACTTCACCGACGGCACCGTCAACAGCCTGGCCGAATACGGCCAAAACTGCGCTACCTATTTGTACCGTGAAGTGGAGGTACCCCTTGCCGTCCGACTGCCGGTCTCCTTGGGCAGCGACGACACATTAACGGTATGGCTAAATGGTCAAAAAATCATCAACGCCAATGTCCAACGGGCGTGTGCTCCGGACCAGAACATCGCCGAGCTGGAGCTGCGTCCCGGCAAGAACGTTCTGCTCATCAAAGTCTGCAACTATGCCAGTGATCACGCCTTCTTCTTTGCCCCACGCGAACCGCACTATGCCGGCGAGCCGTGGTTTCAAGATGTTTCCACAATTTGGGGCTTGGGTCCCGACGGTATCGGCAGCCACCTCAGGGGGGATGCCCTCATCGTCGCCGATTTCGACGGCGATGACCGCCCGGACGCCCTATATACTGCGGGCAAGGGCCTGCTGCTGCTGAATACCGGCAATCGGTTGGCCCACAAGATCGATTCGGGCCTGCAGTTCACCTGCGGCGGCATCGGCCCGATTGTGTGGGACTATAACGGCGACGGCCGGCCGGATCTGTTTGTGCCGCAACGGGATGGCCAATGTCGTCTATTCCGCAACGCCGGTGGCGGACGTTTCATCGATGTCACGGCCAGTGCCGGTGACCTGAACCGACCGATCGAAGGGGCTGTGGCCGCCGCCGCCGCAGACTTCAACAACGACGGCCGCCCGGATCTGATCGTTTGCTGCCTGCGTGGAATCAACCGTTATTTTGAAAATAGTCCCGCGGGAGTATTTACGGATAGTACTGCCGTCATCGGCTTCCATCAGCGACTGTTCAACTCCCAAGCCGCCACGCTGGCCGACCTGGACGGCGATGGCCGTCTGGATGTCATTTTTGTCAACGACAGACAGGAATCGTGCGTTCTGTTTGGCCGCGTGGGTCCAGCGAACGGTCAAATACCCATGCAAGTGTCGCTCAACGGCACGCCCGCCGCGGGCGGGGGACGCGTCGCCGTACGCGATGCGGCGGGCCAGCTCGTCGCCGCCTGCAACATACCCGGCGGCCACGGCCGCGGTGGCCAATGCGGTCTGGTCCCACGTTTCCTCCTCCCTCCGGGCACCTATACCGTCGAATGGATCAGCACCAACGGCCACACCCACCGCAAAACGGTCACGCTCGCCAATGCACCCCTATTGATCCGAGGAAATTGACCACCATGAGACTCCTCACCGGCCTGTTTCTGATTGGAGCCTTGGTTGCTCCGGCCCTTGCGGCTGAGTTGGCTCCATGGGGGACCTTCCGCGGCAATCCGCAACGTACCGGCAACACCGACGGCCAGGCCGGTCCGGCCAAACCTGCCGTACGGTGGATCGTCCGTGCCCGCGATCACTTCGTCGCTTCCCCGGTAGCCATCCGTGATGGACTGTATGTTGCCGGGATCGGCACTTTCAATCGCCCGACGATTTCGCTTGTACGATGGAACCGTCAACCCCCCGAGACAATATGGAGCAAAACGGCACCCTTGCCGCAATTGCCCACCGTCAGCTCCCCGGCCGTGGCGGGCGATTATCTGCTCTTTGGCGACGGCATGCACCAGGATGCCGGAGGAACCTTCTACTGCCTGGATAGTCGTACCGGCTTCCCTATATGGCAGTTCAGCCTTTCCGGCGAACTCATCCATATGGAAGGCGGGCCGCTGGTCGTCGGCAACCACGCCTACATCGGTGCCGGAGGGGGCGGCGTCCTCTGCGTCGAATGGGACAAGGCCGTCCTCAATGGCAAGGAGTATGACCTGCCCGCCGCATTGCGGATGCAGCAGAAAAAGTGGGAGGAGCTGCAAGCCAAATTTGCCACCGACAAGCAAAAAGACCCAGACCTGGCGTTTCCGCCTGATGAAAGCCAACTGTTGCCATTCACGCCGAAACGGATCTGGCACAAAGGGCAAAATCGCTGGCATGTCGATGCCCCGATCAACGCCGCCGGGGAACTACTGTTGGTGCCATCCTCGTATCTGGACAAGGAAAAAGTGGGCGAACGGGCCCTCTACGCCCTCAACCGTGCGGACGGTTCCGTAGTTTGGAAGACAGAGCTAAGCTACAACCCCTGGGGCGGCGCCACGGTGGTGGAAAACACCGTGCTTGTCCCGGGCAGCTCCATCGGCTACTACCTGAAAGAGCTAAAAATGGCCAAGGGGGACCTGACCGCCTTGGATTTGAAAACCGGCCAACGTCGCTGGCGTCAAGAACTTCCGAGTGGCGGAATCGTCGGTTGTGTGGCGGCGGCGGACGGCCTGGCAATCGCCACCGCAACGGACGGTCGCGTGCGGGCCTATGCCGTAACTGACGGCGAACGCCGCTGGACTTACGATTGCAAAACCCCGATCTTTGCCCCTGCGGCGATCGCTGCTGGCGTCGTTTACGTCGCCGACCTGCACGGCACCGTGCATGCCCTAAATCTCAAAACCGGCAACCCCATTTGGACGTTCGCCACCGCCCCGGCGGTGGGCAACCCCGGTATGGTATACGCCGGACCAATTGTCCATAATGGTCAAATATTCGTCGTTACGTGCAATCTGGAAGGCCCAAACATTGGCAAACCCACCGCTATCGTTTGCCTGGGCAACCCCTGATCGGGATTACGGAGGGGCAATCGGTTTTTAAGTCTCTCTAGAACAAGCTTCACGAACCGAGGAGGACTCCATGAGCCGCATAGGTGCCCCGATCATCGCCACACTGATTTTGCACACGGCCTTAGCCCAGGACGGTCCACGCGGCGTTACCGTGGATCCGGCCAAAAAGCAAGTGATCATCGAAGCGAAAGTGGCACCGCGTCAGTTGCCGCATCTGGACAAGGTCTACCCGATCGAGCTAATCGCTGGCTGGCCGCATCCGAAAGGCAAAAAAGCCCACGAAATCGTCGTATCCACCGAGGTGACCCCCTCTGCTGTGCATAAAGCCTTGGAGCAATTAGGCTTAAAGCCGGGAAAGCCCGCCAAGGGGGAAGGAGCCAAAGCTGAAGGACCGATCGTTCAAGTCTTCATCGAAGTTCCCGACGTGGGGAATACCTACCGCAAAGTGCCCCTAGAAAAGGTGTTGTGGGACCCCAAGACCAAAAAGGCCCCGCCAAAGATGACCTTCCTGTTCACCGGATCGGTGATGAGCCCCGTCGATCCCGCCAAGCCGGATGTCACAACCTACGGGGCCGACTTGACCGGTTCTCTGATTGCCCTGTTTCCCGTAACGGATGAAGTGGTCCTTCAAACAACCTGGACGATGAAAGAGGAAAAATTTCTCAAACTGGATGTAAATCCGGCCGCCCTGCCACCAGTGGGTTCGCCGGTCCGGCTGGTCATCGAAGTGCCCCAGTGAGCCACCTCGTAGGTTACGAGGACGATGGACCCTGCTGCAACTGTCATGTAAAGGATTGCGGAATATGAAGTTACGTAATTGGACGACGATTCCGCCTCTCATGGCGATAACCGGGGTGATCGTGCTCGTATCGCCCTACGGCATCACCGGCTGCTCAGGGGTTTCCACCTCGGAACTTTCTGGCCCGCCAACGGAAGCGGCCAACGGCAGTGCGGAGTCTTCCGAGGTCGCCGCAGCACCTCTAGGAAGCTCCAGGGCGGCCCACGACCCGCCGACCTGGCTAACCGCCGCGGCCGCACCGGACAGGCCAGCAGTCCCGCCGCTGGAATGCCTGGTTACCCAACCGGCTCAACAACGCCCCGCCGCGGCGCTCCCCTCTGTTTACCCCCTGCCGTCTGTTCCCAAGTGGCCGGCGGCGGTCCCCACCAGCCAACAGCAATCACGCCCGCTCCCGGTGGCGGAGCCGCCGCCGTTGGAAGCGGCCTGGCTCGTCCCAGGGGTGGAAAAACCAACCTTGGCCGTCCGGCCCGGCGTCGCCGTACGTTCACGCCCTGTCGAGCTTCCGCCGCCACTGCCGACCCAGGGACGTTACACACCGTCCAAAGGCGGCATCGATGATCCCACCGTTGAATGGCACCACCGAGCGATCCTTATCTCGCCGCCGCGGTATTCACTGCAACCGTTGCCGTATGCACCTGTTGAGTTGCCGGATCCATTCCAGTTTTCCGAACAGATCCGCCAGCCCGCCGCGCCGGTCGCACCGGTTGAACTACCGGATCCAGTCCCGCCGATCCGGCCACGGTGATGGCCCTCATCTCTGGCAACAACTTTTCGCAATCCACTCATTCTGTGCTCTGAAGCAACAATCTCGCTCAAGCGTTAAAAGCAAGCGGCGGCCGCGGCGTCGGACCGAAAATTGCCGCTACCGTTTTTGACAACTCTTCAACCATGGCCTAGATAACAGTAGTGGTGCAGTATGACTGACACACGGATGACAGTAACCTTGGCGAAGTGTAAGAGCTTGTCCCCCCTCCACTCGCCACGGCCACAGTAGTGGGATGATCGCCACCGCCTAGACACTAAGTGGGCCACAGTGGACCGGCAACAGCAGCCGTCTGCGGCGTTGGCTAACTATTGTTGCATTTTCTTATGATCGTTAGCGCGTAAAAATTTTGGAATATGTCCTGCACACTCAAATGGTAGGGAGGTACGGACTATGCTCAAGAAACTGTTTGTCCAACTTTGGCAAGATGAAACAGGTGCGATCATTGCGACCGAGTATTTGATGCTTGGTTCCATCGTGGCGGCGGGGGGCATCAGCGGCATGGTCGCCATGCGTGACGCCATCGTCGACGAATTCAAAGAATTTGGCCACACGACCCGGGAAATTCGGCAAAACTACACGCAACGGGCAATGCCGCATATTAAAGGCAAGCCGGCCAGCCATACCCCAATCACGCCAGTGACCCCCTTTGCGGGAATGTCGGAAGAGATGACGCCACCGACATTCCATTACGTCCAGCCGACGCCGTAACCGTTAGCCTCTTTATCCACCATCAAGCCCAAGCCGGTGCGGCAACCAGAGCCGTGCCAGCTTATTTATTTTGGTTTGCTGCAACGAATCTCGACCTGATGAAGCCAGGCGCGGACGGCCGATTGGTCAAACCGCAAAGCAAATTGATCAAGAAAGCGAATCATTGACGTCGCACGGCGACGAATAGTTGCGCATCCCAGGGCTTGGGCAGCCTGGCTTCATCAATGACGACCTCCCATGCGGCATGCTGCCGCAACCCCCGGCACAGCTCGGACTGGTAACCAATTTCCACAATGACCAACCGGGCGTCGTGCTTCAATAAAATGTCGTGCCAACCCGGTTCGGCATACTTGACGTTCAGACATTCCTGCCAATACTCCGGCGTGAACAATTGGGCGTGGTTGAACATCATCACCGGCGACCGCTCTTGCGGCAACGCCCACAGTAGGTATTCGCCGAGCCGCTCGCTGCTGAAAATCACGCCTCTGAACGGTTGCTCTTTTGTGACTCCTAAGCGGCTCAGCAGTTTTTGGGCCCGCTCGGTTGGGGCATGGCCTTTCAAAGCCTGGGCAATATCCCATGGAGTCGCGGGATGGACTGCCTGGGCCAACGGTCGCGGCCGACCGAGCTTGGCCCACGCCGTCAACGGTGCGGCCAGTAGCCCGACGCCGACAATGAAGATCGCCAAGACCGTCTTGCGGAAACTAGCCGGTGGCGATTTCATCGCCGAAACGCCCCGTGCCTGTCGTTCCGCCCACCACCGAACCCATAGCGGACCGATTAGCCACGGTACCAGCGGCGCCCACCATATCATCATGCGTTGTTGCAGAAGCGGCCACGTACCGAATAAGCCAACCAGTAGCCAGCCCCCCCAACTGAAACCGCGGCGTGTCCAAAAAATGGTCACGCCTACGGGCAAAGTGGTCACCAGATAGCTCCAATGTCCCCCCGGCCCCAGCCGGAATTCCAGCGGCTGCCATTCGACCATCGTTTGCAAATTCGGATGATTGCCAAAAATCAAAATATACTCATACAGTCGCGGCCCATAAGGATTGAAAACACCTACAGCAACGATGCACAGCGGGAAAGTAATTGCCAGCCGGAGGAGTGTGGTGCGGGCCGCAGCGTCCGCCAGCGACGCCCGCCATTGCATCAGAGCATCTATACCAATGATCAGTATGATCAGCAATCCGATAATGAATGAACCGTGAACATTGGCCCACAGAATCATCGCGGCGACGGTGATTCCGCATCGCCAAAGCGTGATTTTCCCACTCAGTTGCAGCAAAATCAGTGCATAAAATACAAACGCCAATGACTGTGGACGCTGCACCGCCAACATCCCCAGCAACTGCAGGGCTACAAAGGCCATGCCGCCGACACCCCAGGCCGCCGAATCGCACCGGCGACGATAGGCCACACCCAACATCGCCAGCGATACGACTGCTACAAGGACGTGCACGCCACGCACAATCTCGATGCCGCCTTCCCAACGGCGGTAGCTGTCGCCACCGGCTACCGACTCGCCAAGGCGGAACGCCGCATGGTATAGCACCTGTGACAGCCACATGGCATCGAAAAATGGCCGCTGCGGGTCCGTAAACGGCGAGAGTGGCTCCCGCTCCGGCAGCCCCCGGTGGCTAACAATCCACTCGCCGTAGCGGAGGTGGGACCAAAAATCGGTATGCGACAGCGGCCAAATGCTCCAGATGAACATTAAGACTGCCAAAATGGCAGCTCCCACCACCGCGGCGGTGGTGAAATAGTACGGGGCCAGGGGGGAATTCGGATCGGACCAGTCGATCCCGGCTCCCAGTGGGCCGCCGTAGTAGGGATCATCGTTTGGCTGATCATTCATGAGTATGTCAACTCGAGCGTGGGTACAAATGTGGCATCGCTGAATTCAACCCGGTCGCCGCGGCGGCCGATGGCCAGCGGAACAACGTCATCTGCATTTCCTATGCCGCCTGCCGCGGCTAGTGTAACACATGGAATGCGAGTAGTTGAAAGGAGAGCCATGATGCGGAACTTTTTACTGGCGTTTGTTGGCATAGCTGCACCGGCCGTACCGGCTGCGGGGGCACCGCCGCAACGCCCGCCGAACATCATCTTCATTCTGGCGGACGATCTAGGCTACGGCGATCTGGGCTGTTACGGGCAACAAAAAATCCGCACCCCCCAGCTCGACCGGTTGGCCAGCCAAGGGATCCGCTTTACCCAAGCATATGCGGGCAGCACGGTGTGCGCCCCCTCCCGCTGCGCCCTGATGACCGGCTTGCACACCGGACATTGCCGCGTCCGGGGCAACGGTGGCGGCGGCGGTCCCCGTCTCAACGTCCCCCTGGCCCCGGAAGATATCTGCGTCGCTGAGCTGCTCAAAAAGGCCGGTTACGCCACCGCCTGCATCGGCAAATGGGGGCTGGGCGAAGAAGGGAGCAGCGGCATCCCCACCAAAAAAGGGTTCGACTACTTCTTCGGCTACCTCAACCAACACCACGCCCACAACTACTACCCGGACTACCTGTGGCGGAACGACCGGAAAATCACGCTCGACAATCCCCAAAGCGAGGTGGAAAACGTCGCCGCCAAGCCGAAGGTTTATGTCCCGGACCTGCTCCGCGAGGAGGCCATCCAATTCATCACCGCCCACAAAGACCGCCCGTTTTTCCTGTATTTCGCCACAATCGTGCCGCACGCCAACAATGAGAGAGGTCGCCACAGCGGCAACGGCATGGAAGTTCCAACGGCCGATCCCTACTCCAGCGAAGATTGGCCCGCACCTGAAAAAAACAAGGCGGCGATGATCACCCGCATGGACGCCGACATCGGCAAAATCCTCGATCACCTCGACAAACTCGGCCTGGCTGCCAACACCGTGGTCTTTTTCAGCAGCGATAACGGCCCGCACCGGGAAGGGGGCATCAAACCCGATTTTTTCCTAAGCTCCGGCCCGCTGCGGGGCATCAAACGGGACCTCTACGAAGGCGGCATCCGTGTGCCATTTATTGTCCGTTGGCCACAGCAAATCCGTGGCGGCGTGGTCAGCGACCACGTCCTGGCTTTTTGGGACTTTCTGCCCACCGCCTGCGATTTGGCCGGTTGTCCTACTCCCCCCATGATTGACGGAATCTCGTTTGCACCGTTGCTCACCGGTAAGGGGGAACAACGCCAGCATGAATTCCTCTACTGGGAGTTCCATGAAGGAGGGTTTCATCAGGCCGTCCGCCATGGGCGATGGAAAGCCGTGCGGCGGGGGCCGGATCATCCCCTCGAGCTGTACGACCTGGCCACCGACCTTCGGGAAAGCCGAAACATCGCCGCCGACCACCCCGACATCGTAACCCGCATCGAAAATTACCTCAAAACCGCCCGTACGGACTCGCCGCACTTTCCCATCCGCATCCCCAAGAAGAAATTACCCAAGCAATGATCGACACATGGGACGCCGGACTTGAAACGGCATGCCCGGCGGCGTATAATGGTATAACAAAGTAAATCGCGGGCTATCGCCATGAAACGCATTATGAACCTTGCTTTACGCAACTTCCGTCTCATCCTGCTGCTGGTGGCGGCGGGTGCCATCGGTGCGGCCGCAGGCTGCCAGCAGGCGATTGACGAGGATTTCGAGCGATTCTTGCGGCATCCGGGACCGAAGGTGATCGCCTCGTTTGCCCCGTTATACTGTTTTGCCATCAACGTCGCTGGCGAAGATGCGGCGGTCTACCCCCTCATGACCACGGTCGGACCGCACCACTTCAACCCGACGGACAAGGATGCCCGCCTCCTTAGCCGTGCCGACCTGTTCATCATCAACGGCTTGGGTCTGGAAGGGGACCGCCCCAATAAGCTTTGGACGGCCAGCCACAACCAACGCCTTAAGATCGTCGACACGACAACGAGGATCCCCCTCAATATGCTACTGGAAGGGAGCTGCTGCCACGATCACGGCGAGGAGGGGGACCATCACCACCACGAACACGGCTCGGATCCGCACGTCTGGCTCAGCCCGGAATATGCGATTTTTCAAGTCGAGGCGATCCGCGACGCCCTGCAACAAGCGGATCCCGCCCACGCCGCGGCGTACGCCCAACGGGCCGCCGCCTATATTGAATGCTTGCGGCAACTGCAGGCCGAAGGGCAAGACATGCTAAAAAACAAGCAACAACGACAGCTCGTCACCTTCCACGAAGCCCTGGCGTACTTCGCCAGGACCTTCCAACTGAACGTGGTCGGCGTCGTCCAGAAAAATCCGGGCGTCGAACCCTCCGACAAGCAGCTCAAAAAGCTGATCAACCTGTGTGCGGATGAGAAAAATCCTGTTCGGGTCATCATGGTCGAGCCACAGTACAGCGTCTCCAACTCGGCCCGACAGTTGGTTGAGGAGTTGCGGCGTCGGGGTGTCCCCGACCCGGTACTGGTCGAGTTTGACACGCTGGAAACGGCCCTGAAAGACGCCCTGCACGCCGAATGGTACGAACAACGGATGCGGGCCAACCTGGAAGCTCTTGCCAAGGCACTCCGATGACAACCGCAGCCAAGACCGCAACCGCTGGCTCTGTGGGCTTGCCGGTTGCCGAGCCGCCCCTGGTGGCAATGCGTCATCTGCGGGTAGAGTTGGGCGGACGTTGTATCCTGCGCGACGTCACCGCCGATATTCCCCGCGGCCGCATCACTGGCCTGATCGGCCTCAACGGCTCCGGCAAGACCACCTTGCTACGCACCTTGGTCGGCGAATACCCCTACCGTGGCCAAATCATCTTCCGTTGCGGCCACGACCACTCGCGACCCAACCCCAAAAACGTCGGCTACGTCCCGCAACGACTGATCGTCGACGCCCGCATGCCTCTGACCGTCCGTGACCTGTTGGCGCTATCCCTTTCCCGTCGGCCGCTGTTTTTCGGCGTCCCGGCGGCGGTGGCCCAGCGTGCCGAACGCCTCCTCCATAGCGTCGGTCTTGAGGACATTTTGGACCGGCCAGTCGAAGGTCTTTCCGGCGGGCAACTGCAACGCGTCCTTTTGGCCCTGGCCCTAGAGCCGTCGCCAGAACTGCTCCTGCTGGACGAACCGGTGGGCAACATCGACTTCAAAGACCAACAACGCTTCTACGAGCTGATCTCTCGCTTCAACCGGGACACTGAAATCACCATCGTCCTAGTATCCCATGACCTGAACATGGTCCGCACCTATACGCATTATGTCTTGTGCCTCAAGGACGGAGTCATAGCCGCACAGGGGGAGCCATCCCAGGTGCTCACTTCAGCGAACCTGAGCCACCTGTTTGGGACTGGGGCGTTGCATTTTCTGGCCGGCTAGTTGTCGCACCGGCGAGGATGTGGCGAGCATGTCACGGCAAGTCGCAGCGGCCATCCCGGATACCGTTACAATCCATCACTGGATTATTTTCTTGACAACCTTCCCGATTCCGCCTAAACTGAACCTTACGTAAACTTAAGTGTAGCATGATGTTGTGTGCGTCCTCGCAGGGGATCCGCTCGTGACCAAAAAAGACATCGTCCGCGAAATCTGCGAACGAGCGAACCGGGAACGGCCCGTCCGGACAAGCCTGTCTCATCAAGCTGTCAAGGAAATCGTGCAGTGGACGTTTGAGGCCATCATTGACGCGTTGGTCAAAGAGGGCCGCATCGAACTGCGGAAATTCGGCGTGTTTGAAGTCAAGCAGCGTAAGCCGCGGAAGGCCCGCAACCCCCGCACCGGCGAACGGGTTGATGTTGGCCCGAAAAATGTCGTCGTCTTCCAGCCTGGCAAAGAGATGGAAGAACGGGTACGGCTCTATGGCCGACCCGCTGAGCGCCGCCGCAAAAAGTCCGCCGCCGCCGGGATCGACGCCATCTCTTCCCCCGCCTCTACAGGTCCCAACCACGCTCCCGGCGAAGCCGTGGTAGGGACCGCCACAAAATAGTCGTTCACAAATCGTTGACTCGCAACAAGTTAGAGCGGCTAGCGCCGCAGCTGGCCCAGTCCGCCGTCGTATCCCAATGCATCCAATTCGGGCCAACGTTTCGATGCGTACCGTCACAGGGATCACCCTTGTTGTTGATCCTGACAGATCCGCATCCGGTCGTGAGAAAATGGTCGCCGCAAAAGGGATTACCCTTCTTGATGACCAGGGATAGTCCCCAGGCCGGATCGTTCCGCCAAACGTTAATCCGCCAAACGTTAAAATGACATCTGACCGTTAACCCCGTGCCACTTGGAATAATCGATTCAAGTGACCCGGTCGTCGTAGCCGATATCTGTTAGGACCATCCATCGTACGGCTTAGCATCGTACGGCTTAGCGGGGGAAGAGCCGATCGATGCGGGGGAAATCATCCGCAGCGGATAGGGAGGTCGTATGTTGCGTGCGTTTCTCGTCGGACTGGCGGCGGCGGGCTTGCTGGCGTGCAACAGCGGCTGCATTCTGAACCAATATTCCAGCGATCCAAACACCCGCATGCAGCAACTGCTCCACCAGTCGGAGGATTTGCGGCAGATCGAGCAGGAGTGGCGACGGTTCTGGTTCAACGACCAGCCGAGCCATCTGACGCCGGAACGTGTGCACGGCGGAATCATCTAGGCTTGAGCCGTAGCCGTCGTTGCGGCGGGCGGAGCCGATGCCTCCGCGGGCCAATTTTCGCCGCGGCGGGATGTTGGGCACGCCGCGGGGGCGTCGGGCATGCTTACGCCAATCATCACTGACACGCTTAACTTTGTGATAATTAGCGCTTCACCCCCTGCGGCAAGTCCACCGGCTGGGACGCTACCCGTACCTCGCTCCCCTGCACCCGCAGCCGCCATGAGGCGTTGTCCCCCGCCGGCTGCACGGCTAAGACCACGGCATTCCATCCGGCCTGCAACTCAAGCGGCAGGCCAGCCGCTGGAACTGTCTCATACACTTGAGAGAGTTTGCCGCCGTTGATGGCTAGCCGCAGGCGTCCCCGCCCCTCCACGTGCAGCCGCACAGACTGGGGAGCGGCCGTGTACACGTAAAACCGCAATGCCACGAGCGGCGGACTCCCCGGAGTCGAGACTGTAAACGGGATGGTTCCCTGGGAGTCCGCCACCAGTTTCTGCCAGCGGATATCGGCCGGCAATTCCAGTGACTGGCTTGACCACTGCCGGTCGGTTAGCTCCGCCGCTTCTGCTTCCACGACCCAGCCCCGTAGGGCTTCCTGTGCGGATTGGCTCTTTAAAAAGGCCATCAGATCGACAAACTGCTCCCAATTCAAAAGTGCGACGGCATTATCCGGCATCAGTGACACCTTCAGTGGCGTCAGCGATTCGATCTGCTCCCGCGGCACGACCACGTCCCGCCCAGTCGATTCCCGGATGACGACCTCCCGCTCCGTCTCCCGAATCTTCAGACCGGTAAAGACCTGCTCATTGACCGTGGTCAAGCGGTAAGCCTGGAATCCCTCCTTGATTTCCTTGCTCGGTTCGACGATCGACTCTAAGATCTTTTCCAGGGTCATGGTGTCCCAGATGCGAGTCAGGTCTGGACCGACCGCCCCTCCCACGCCTTCGAGGCGATGGCAGCTCACGCAGGAGACTAGCTTGGTGTTCAAGTAGATTTCACGGCCGCGTTGCGGATTCCCCTTCTCGACGACGACTCGGCGCAGTTTCTCGACCTGGCCCGGCTCGAGCGACAACAGCAGCCCGCCGCGGAGGACCTCGGCCCGCAACTTATCGATAACCGGATCGGCCGCGAACTTCTGCAAGGCTTCGTTGACCTGCGGGAACAGCTCACGGGGCAGCCGCTTGGCCAGGAACCGCTCCCCCAGGATGCGGGCACCGTCCCGTGTCGGCGCCAGCACGGCGACGGCCTCCTGCACCAAAGTGATGTCGGGGTGCTCCAGGAGCTGTTCAGCCGCCCGGCGGGCATGGGCTGGATCCATGACCATCAGGCCGCGTAGGGCCTCGACCTTAAGAGCGGCGGGATGCTGTCCGGCCAACGTGTCGCAGAAGGCCGCCACGGCCTGCTTATAACCGATACGGCGTAAGGCCCGTGCGGCGGCGATCCGTTCCGTCGCCGGCCGCGATGCGTCGTTGAGCAGGGCCAGCAGCGGTGGACCCGCGGCAGCCAGACGGAGCTCCGCCGCCGCCTCGATTCCGAGTTGTCGCGCCTCTGGCTGCGGACTGCTCAGCAGGCGGGTGAGCAGTTGCTCAGCCTGGGCGGCATGCTCTTCGCCGTGGGCCGCAAACACGTCGACGGCGGCCCGGATGACTGCAAGCGGTTCATGGGCGTTCCGGCTCAGTTCTTCGGTCAAAGGCCGCAAATCGAGCGGCGGATCGAATTGATAGTTGGCATACGACCGGACCAATGCCGCGCGTTGGCTGGGCGTCAGGTCTGGCCGGCGGAGCAGTTGTGGCAAAAGCTCCGCCGCCGCGCGGCTGCGGAACGCCTGGTACATCTCCACGGCGATGGCCCGCTCGCGATCCCCGGAGGCCGCCAACGCCAGCACCGCCTCCACCCCGGCCTGTCCGAGCCGTTCCAGGCCACGAATGTAACCGTCCTTCAAGAATGGGTCCCCGTTCTGGTCACCCAGATAGGCGTTCACCAACGCCTGCGGCACCGGCGGACCACCGATCCGACCCAAAGCCAACGCCACTGCTCGCCGCACAGCTGGATCCCGGTCCCCCAACGCCTTGAGCAGCTCCTCGAGCAAAAGAGGATCGTTCCGGTCGGCGTAGATGGCCAAACCATCAATCGCGATGCGGCGGACATCGGCGGAGGGGTCATGCATCGCTGTCAGAAAATACTTTTGCACCTCCGCATTCCAATGCGGCATGAGCACGCCCATCGCGGTCAGCCGCGCCGGAATGTCGTCCTCGAAACCTTTCTGCCGCAGGTGCTGCAAGACCCGGTCGCGGCTGGCCGCTCCCCGCCGGACCAGTTCCTTGCGGGCTTCCACCCGATCGGTCAAGTCCGGCCGCCCTAGGGCCTCGACCAGACGGTCGTCCGGAAGTTGCCGGATCTTCCACCAGGAATCGATCGGCCGCAAGGGGATGGCCGGCTGCGTCGCCGTGCCGGTCCAGCGAATGCGGTAGATACGGCCATGTTTGCCGTCGCCGGACAGCTTGCCTGCACCGCCAGAATTGGTCCGCCAGTCGCAGACGTAAATCGCCCCGTCCGGCCCGACAATCATCTGACAGGGGCGAAACAGGGGATCGTCACTTTTGAGGAATTCCAACTCATGGGTGACCCTGAAGGTGGCACCCTCGGGGGCCACTTTGTAGGCCCGCACCAGGCGGCGAAACACATCCGGGTAGTACAGCAGCCCCCGGTATTGCTCGGGAATGTACGTATCGTGATAGATCATCAACCCTGCCGGCGAGCCACGCCCGGTCTTGAGCATCGGCGGTACTTTACCAGGCAGCTCGCCGGCAATGGCGCCGCGGACGTGATCCGGCCGGCAGCAGCGGGCACCCGTCAGCAGCCGCCAGCCAAAGTCCGCCCCCTCGGCGACGTGCATCAGACGGCAGCCCATGAACTTGCTGCCGTCCTCGTTGTCGTTGTCCACGTGAAACCAATTGTAACGGTCGTCGTGGGCCAGGTCGCGGTAGGGGTTGCGGTAACCGATCGAGAAGACTTCCATGCGGGATCCATCCGGGCGGCAGCGGAACACCGCGCCGGTCCGCAGGACGGTCGCCCGGCTGCCGTCCGAGCCTTCCACGAAATTGTCGTCGTCGCCGCTGGTGATGTACAGCAGGCCGTCGTTGCCGATGGTTAAGCCGGAAACCTGGTGATGGTGGAAACCGCAGAATCCTTGGGCGATGACTTCCCTTACGTTCCACGGTTCCTGCGGCGAGGGCAACCGCAGCGGCGACGGCTCACCCGCCGGTGGCGGCCCCTGTCGCCACCGCCGCACTGTACCGCGGCCTGTCACATACAGCCAACCATCGTGGAACAAGATCGACGAGGGCAACTCCTCGGCAATGATGACCCGCGGCGTCACGAACCGCCCCGTCGCCGCATCGTAACGAAACTGCTTCACCACGTCGAAGGTGAATTTCTTCATGGTGGCGATCTGGCGAGTCGTGCCATCGCGATAACGAAACGTCTCCTTTACCTCGTACCAACGGTCCCCGGTGATCGGATCCGGCAGCCACTCCAGCACATACAGCGTGCCGTCCGGGCCAAACGTCATCCCGACCGGGTTGATCACATCCGGTTCACTGGCAACGATTTCCAAGCGGAACCCTTCCGGCAGGAAGTATCCCCGCAGTTGGGGATCGAACTCCCCTTGGTCGACGTAGCGGACAGGAAACGGGGCCGGCCGCGGCGGCGATTGCGGCTCGGCAAACTCCGCCGGCGGCGGGGCCGCACCTGCTGTTCCGGCCAGCCAGCCCCACATGCCGGCCATCACGATTGCCCAACCTGCTGGTAACAAACGGTTTGCATACATGGGTGTCGCTCGGATAGAAACAAGAGTTCAGGCAGGTTCTCCCCAAACAGGCAGGGTAAGGGGAGTTGTTTTAATACTTTAGGTAATTTTTGTGTGCCCAATAGATCTTTGTCACGGTCACCGACCGAATTTTTCAGGCCGCAACCGCTTACGCTTTTGGCGTTCTGCGATTATACTATAATCACGTAGCGGCCGACGTGGGGATGTTTTTCAAGTACACCCCTGGCTACAACCTCTGGCCGGCGACGCTGCCAAATCCGTTTTTGGAAGGGTGGCAGAATCCGGAAGGGTGGCAGAGTGGTTGATTGCACCGGTCTTGAAAACCGGCCTGGGGTCACCCCCCAGCGTGGGTTCGAATCCCACCCCTTCCGCTGTGTACACTTTGCCAGTTAACAGTATCGATTACTCCTACCAAGTGCACCATCTTGCCTAACGTTTGATCCGACAATACCTTACGACGAAGGCCGTACTACACCGCGTTGGCCGGTATGTCGCGGCAACGCCGCTTGTTGCGACTGTAGGCAACATGAACGTCGTGCAGTCCGCATCGGCGTTGTCGGCTGACCATCCGGCGGCCCTTGCCTGTCACCCCCCTTGCCTGTCACCGCCCTTGCCTGTCACCGCCCTTGCCTGTCACCGCCCTTGCCAGAATCCAAACGTAACCTCAATTGTGTCAACGACTTGCGGACATCAGACCGCAAAATATGACTACCCCTACGGCTACCACGGCCACCAGTATTTCAGGCAACATCAACAGTCGTTTCAATGTTCGCCATTGAGATTTGTGACGAATTTGACGTTCCGCCAAGACTTGTCGCCGCAGGGTGGACGACAGATCCATCAGCCACTGCAGGCCGTTTTGCCAGTCGCGGACCAATTTACGGCGTTGCGTGGGAGTTATACATCGTAACACCAATAGCGCATGCGGCATACGTAGGATTTGGGCAGTGAGCCATCCTTGGGCAGCAGTATCGCCGGCCCAAGGCTGCAACGGGTGATCCCACAAGAGCCTAAACTGATGAGATAATGTGACAAACTGGCTCACCTGCTGGGGCGTATCGAGCCAATGTTCGCCGCCGTGCAACAGTTCGCCGAGTTGATGCCAGAGCCGACGGAGCCGCCGCAAATACACAAGCCGCCGGAAGATGCGGCGACGCTCCGGCGACCGCCGTGGCCGGACCGGCCGCGCACCGAATAACCCCGCCCGTCGTGCAGGCCGTATTGGTACCACCGGAAGGATTTCCAACATTGCCGGTTGTTCCACCTCCAGGCAGGGCAACTGCACTTCGCTGGGAGGGGGATCGACGAGCGGCGGGGGGGCGGCCGCCGGAACCGCGTCATTGGAAAACGCATTGGACTTTTCAGCCACGAGCAATCGGTCTGGGCCGTCGCCGGGCTGTACGGGTGGTCGCAGCAGATGATGGGACATCGCCGCGTCATCAGAGGAAGTGTGGGTCTTCCGCGAATTAGCAGCGACTTGGGACGACGGCGAATCCTGGGGCGTGCTTGCTTTGTGGTACGCCGTATCCGGCGACGAACCGGTCCTGGTCGGCGGGATGCGTTCCAGGAGTTCCAGCATCGCCTGAGCCAGGCGATTCATCCCTTCCGTGACCAAATCGGGATAGGTCGTCTGGTAAGCACGTAACCACTGGAGCCGTTCCAAGACCTGCTGTTCGACGATTTCGGCGTTCGGTTCTGGCGGCAGACCGAGCAACTCCGCGGCGGGCGGCGGCCACTCCCGACCCGGCGATAGCCGCAACCACTGTCGCAGCAACTGTATACCCGACTCGTCCAGTTTATTGCTCATTGTCCATCTGCGGAGCGTTCAGACCGCCGCCCATTTCGCGTCCTGTCCGCCCCCGCGGCGTAACAGCATGTTCAAACCCGGGTGCGATTTCTTACTGTCCGAGCACCTCTTGGCTGGCTAAACGAAATCAACTTGCTGTCAAACAACCGATTACGGTATATCCCGGATGTTGGCCGCGACCGGGTACGGGGTAGAGCGATCTGCCTGGTTGTCGCCATCGCCGGGGCCGACCTATGCGCCACTACCTGCGGGTATTGCGTTATGCCTGGACGTATCGCCATGCATTCATTGTATCGGTGTTTTGCGCCCTCACCGTCGCGGCGTTGTGGAGCGCCAGCCTGTCGGCAATTTACCCGGTGCTGAAAATCCTCAGCACGGACCAGAACCTTCAGCAATGGGTGGACGGCGAAATCGACCGGCTGCAGGCGGAACTGGAAAAACCCGAGCGGCGTCAACTGCTGGAGCGGCTCCGCGAGGAGCTCCGCCGCCTGGATGCGAGCAATCCGCCCAACCGCGAAACTTTGGAGCGCAAAATCATCCAGCAGATCGCCAAGCTAGAGGGGGAACTCAACTATTACGCCTTATGGGTTTATCGCTATCAGCTCCTTAAGGCCAAATTGATCCGTCACCTGCCCGAGGACCGTTTTGCCACGTTTGTGTGGATCCTGGCGGCGGTGATCATCGGCGTGGCCATCAAAGGGGTATTTGAATTTTTCCACGAGACCCTCGTCGGCCACGTCACCAACCGTACGCTCTTCGACTTACGTAACTCATTGTACCACAAATGCTTGCGATTAGACGTCCGCCAATTGTCCGCCTGCGGCACCGGCGACCTGATGGCCCGCTTCACCAACGACATGGAGCAGATCGGCAGCGGCTTGAAGGTAATGTTCGGCAAAATGGTGGGCGAGCCGCTCAAAGCGGTCGGCTGCCTGATCGTCGCCTGCCTGATCAGTTGGCAACTGACGTTGGTGTTCATCATTTTGGTTCCGGTGACGGTGGGCGTACTGGTCCGGATTAGCCGTCTGCTCCGACGCGCGGCCCGCAAAGTTCTCGAACGCATGTCCGAAATGTACAGGCGGATGCGGGAGACCTTTGACGCGATCATCGTTGTACAAGGTTTTACGCAAGAGGCCTACGAACGATGCCGCTTCCGGATGACCAACAAGGCGTATCTCCAACGATCGATGCGGCTGCTGGCCATCGATGCGGCGAGCGGTCCGATCGTGGAAGTCCTCACCGTCGGTGCGATCGGTCTGGCCCTTACCTCAGGCACATATTTGGTTGTTACGGGCAAAACCCACATTTGGGGAATGCGGATGACCAGCGAGCCGCTAGGTTTCCCAGCACTGCTGCAACTATATGCTCTGCTGGTGGCGACGGCAGAGCCGGTCCGCCGCCTGATGAGCGTCTACGCGAAACTGCAGGCAGGGGAAGCCGCCGCCGGACGGGTGTTTGAACTTTACGACCGCATACCCCGCGTCAGTCGCAACTCTGAGGGGCACCGCCCCAGCGGCGTGAACGACTGCATCGAATTCCGCAACGTTTGTTACTCATACACCACGCCGGATTGCCCGGTATTGAATAACGTCAATTTGACCGTTCGTGCCGGGGAAGTCATCGCCGTCGTCGGGGCCAACGGGAGCGGCAAGACCACCCTGCTCAACCTCCTCCCCCGCTTCTTTGACCCGGACAGCGGCGCGGTACTCATCGATGGAGTCAGCCTGCGGACCATGCACCTACGACAGTTACGGCGGATGATCGGCCTGGTCACCCAGCAGACCCTGTTGATGGACGACACGGTATACGCCAATATCGCCTACGGGCGGCGGGGAGCGACCCGCGAGCAGGTCATCGCCGCTGCCCAAAAAGCCCGCGCCCACGACTTCATCATGACCAAACCCCTCGGCTACGATACCCGCATGGGGGACGCTGGCGCCAATTTTTCCGGCGGGGAGAAACAAAAAATCGCCCTGGCCCGAGCCATCCTCCGTGACCCAGCCATCCTGATCCTCGACGAATTCAGCAGTGCCATCGACCCGCACAGCGAGGCGGACATTCACGATGCCTTGCGGGAATTTGTCCGCGGCCGCACCGTGTTCATCATCACCCACAAGCTCCATACCTTGGAAGAGCTGGTCGATCGGATCGTGGTCATGGATGGCGGAAGGATCGTCGATGTCGGTACACATCGTGAGCTAGTGGCTCGCTGCCCGCAGTATCAGCGGTTGTGTGATCCCGCATCGTCACGGATGGCCGCATGAGACTCCTCATCCGACAGACCATTCCCGCCATGGTGCAAAGCTGGCCGCATGCGGCGGCGATCGCGGGCGGCGTCTTTTTTTTGCTCGGCCTGCTGTTTCTGCTGACCCTGGACCGGACGGATTTGGTACATAGCCACGAAGCCCGGGCGGCCCAGCACGCCCACATGATGCTCCACCACCACCGCTGGGGACTGCCGACACTGTGTGACGGACGGGTAGAGCTACAAAAACCGCCGCTTTATTACTGGCTGGTGGCGGCGACGAGTGTCATCACTAGCGGCGAAGTGACCGTCTGGAGTACCCGTCTACCTGCTCCGATCAGTGGCATGCTCGCCGTGGCGGCGGTCGCGGCCTTTTTGCTACTGCGGCGACGACCCACGGCGGCTATCGTCGCAGCAATCGTCCTGGCTACCGCCATCCACTTTACCGCGACCTGCCGGATCGCCCGGATCGATGTCCCGCTGACCGCCGCAACCACCGCGGCCATCCTGGCGTGGCACCAGGCCATTGCGACACCGCCGCAGGCCATACGTCGCCGGGTCTGGCTGCTCGTTTGTGGCTTGGCGGCCGGTGCGGCGATCCTGCTCAAGGGTCCCGTCGGACTGGCACTGATCGTCGTTGCTTGCGGAGTATGGCTGCTGACGGAGCGGACACCTATTGCATGGGGGGATGGGCTAGTGCCGGGGGTCGTGGCCGCCGCGGTCGGCCTGCCATGGTTCATCTGGGCCGACAGGGCTACCGATGGCGAGCTGTTTCGCGTATTCATCCTCCATCACAACCTCGCCCGCTTTGCGGGAACATCCCCGCTATTGGCCACACACCCGTGGTGGTACTACCTGCCCCGCTACAGCGTGGACTTTCTCCCCTGGACGCCGCTGGCGGTCGTGCTGATCGGCTGGGCCGTGCGGCGGCGGCAGTGGTCATCCGACCCGCAGCTCCGGCTCGGCGTGGTCAGCTTCGCGGCCATGTTTGTGCTGTTGTCCACGGCCCAGTTCAAGCGGGCGGACTATCTGCTACCCGCCTATCCGTTTGCGGCGATGGCCGTCGGCTGTGCAGCGGAGCGGTGGTGGCAACAGGCACCCGACAGACGCCGCCGACGCTGGGGGGAGTTGGCATTCCATGGCCACTGGCTGGTGGCGGTAGGCGGGTGGCTGGTTTTTGTGGGGTTGGTGGAGCCGCAGCAGCATGAGGTTCCTTCTGCAGCAGCATTCGCCCGCCAGGTACGGGAATTGGCCCCGCCGCCTCAAAGGGTCATCCTGTTCCGGATGGAATCGCACCTGTTGAGCTGGCATGTCGGACCACCGCAGGAAACTCTCATCGAATGGGGCGAGCTGCAACAGCGGCTCGATACCGCCGCTAGCGGCTTGCCGCAATGCGTCGTCATGCCTCAGGAATATGTGCATGCCGCTCGTAGCATCATTTCGAACTATGAGTGGCGGGAGCTGGCCCGCTGGTCGCCGTACGCACGGGAACGGGCATTTTCTCGGTTTGTGCTGTTGGAGGTCCGCCGCCTAGGAAGCGACGTGGGCGGCTCCGTTGGATGCAAAGCATCAATCAACAATCACCCTCCCACCGGCGGCGTCAATTGTCTAAGCTAGATGTCAAGGTCGAGGGGTGTACGGCATCGCCCGGTCATCGCCCGGTAGTATCGTTGCCGAAAAAAATCATGGCCAACGCGGGAGTTAGCGTCGTTATTCCCGTCGATCATCCCGGTGTCTGGCCGCAGGTGCGGGCGTGGCATCGGGGGATGCAACAGTGGCGGCCGCCGCACGAGCTGCTGTTGGTGGTGGCTGCTGCGGAGGAGCATAACCCGCCGCAACTGCCAGCGGAGCTTGCCGGTGCGACGGATGTGCGTGTGATTTCCGCCGGGCAGCCGGGGGGAGTGGGTGCGGCCTTGCGGATCGCCTTGCCGCATGTGCAACAGCCGTTTGTCCTGCTGGTGACGCCGGATTACCCCTACCAGCCCGCGGATTTCGCACGGCTTTGGGATCGGATCCACATCCCGGACGAGTGGCTGGGCAAGCCATCCGACCTGGTCAACGGCTGCCGGACGGGCGAGCCGCCGCCACTGGTATGGCGGGGTGTGTACAGGCTGTGGCGGGGGTTTTGGCGGGTCTGGGCAGGGTTACCGATGCGGCCGCTGCCGCCGTGGTACGGCTGGCGGTATGCCTGGCTCCGCTGGCGGTGCCGCTGGCTGTACGGCATACCCCTTGAAGACGTTCTCAGCGGCATGAAACTGTTCCGCACGGCGTTTCTCCGCCGCTTCCCGATCCAGTCGGACGGAATGTTCGTGCACGTGGAGCTGGCGGCGAAGGCGACGTTTCTGACCTCGATTGTCGATGAAGTCCCGCTGAGTCCGGCTGCGATCCGACCGGCGGTTCCCGCCGAGCACGAATTGCGGGCCGATTGCCGGCAGCTACGGCGATCCCCCCGCTTTTGCTGGCCTGAAGCGAATGGCGGCAGCTCCAAGCCGGTCGTTGCCACTGTCGACTCCGCACCGTCCCCATGACGCCGTCGCCGCATCGCTGGCTGTTTGTTACGGGCAAACTGGCCGCCCCGGCTCTGCATCGGTTGCTCGCAGAAATCTCCCCGCGGCTGGGCATCACCTACGAGGTTTTAACCCTCAATATCAGTGTGGCGTCGCTAATGACCACCGAATGGATTGCCCGTCACCTGCCGCGGGACGTTTGCGGGGACCGGATCATGATCCCCGGCCTGTGCCGGGGCGAGCTGGAATCGATTCACCAGACCACCGGCATCCCCGCCGTACGGGGACCGGCGGACCTGCGGGACCTGCCTGAATTTTTTGGCACGCAGGGGAGCCGCCCGGCGGATTACGGCGACTACAATATCGAAATCCTTGCTGAAATCAATCATACCCCCCGCAAAAGCTGGGAACAAATCTATGCGGAAGCGTGTCGTTTCCGCACATCGGGTGCCGATGTGATCGATATTGGCTGTGAGCCGGGGAATATCTGGCCCGGCGTGGGTGAGACCGTCCGCCGGCTGCGGGCGGAAGGATTCCGCGTCTCCATCGATTCCCTAGCCGTACCGGAAATCGAGGCGGCCCTGGAGGCCGGGGCCGAGCTCGTTCTCAGTGTTAATTCCAGCAACGTCCAAGCCGCCCGCAGTTGGGGCGAACGCTATCCCCACTGCGAAGTCGTCGCCATACCAGACCGGCCGGACGATTTGGACAGCCTGTTCCGCACCGCCGATCAGCTTGCCGCATGGGGCGTCCGCTGCCGCCTTGATCCGATCCTCGAGCCAATCGGTTTTGGCTTTGCCCATTCCCTGGGCCGTTACATTGAGGTGCGGCGAAGGTTCCCGAACGCCCCGATGCTCATGGGGGTGGGCAACCTCACCGAGCTGACCGACACCGACTCGGCGGGGATCAACGTCCTCCTGGCCGGGTTCTGCCAGGAACTGCGAATCACGAGTATCCTGACCACGGAGGTGATCAATTGGGCCCGCTCGTCGGTACGGGAATGGGACCTGGCCCGGCGGCTCGTCCATTACGCCGTGCGGCAGCGGGTCCTGCCCAAGCGGCTCGAGCCGGACCTGATCCTCCTCCGTGACCCGAAGCTTCACGAGATGGGGGAAGCGGATATCGCCGAGCTGGCCGCTAACATCCGTGACCGCAACTACCGGATCATCGCCGAGCGAGGGGAAATCCACATCCTCAACCGGGACATCCACTTACGGGGTACGGACCCCTTCGACCTGTTCGAACAACTGTTGAAACATGATCAGCGATTGGATCCATCGCACGCCTTCTATCTCGGATACGAACTAGCCAAGGCGGTCACTGCTTTGACGTTGCACAAAAATTATGTGCAGGACCAACCGTTGCGGTGGGGATTCCTGACCGTCCCCGAAAAGGGCCGCCACGACCGGATGAGCCAGGCTCGGGATAGTCCCTTGCCGGGTACAACTCCACACAATGGCTGATCTTCAGTCGAAGCGGTCGCAAGGGTTCTAGAGCACTTGAAAGGAAACGGCGGTTCCTTACCCGCCGCGACTAATGGTGGCCGTCAAAAATACGTCGTACCTCGGTTAAAAATACGTCGAAGCCACGTACAACACCAGTCCGATGCCGACCAGAAAGGCGGTGATACGGAGTCCCCAATGGATCGCCTCACGGACGATCAAATCCCACCGGTCGTGTCGGGTGGCAGCGTACACCAGGCTCACGACCACGAGCAATACGGGCAAGTCCCAGTAAATACTGACAGCCCACAGGGGCAACATCTCTAGGCTCCTGTTGCGGCATCGCCCGGTCGGGGCGGCCCATCCTGAGAAGGGGCCGCGGTGGATGGGGCCGGCGTGGCGACGAGATTGGTCATCGGTAACGGCCCGGGGAGAACGCCGCCTGAGGCGACAACCGCGGGCAGCGGCGGGGGTGGCACCGTCGCTGCCCCCGGGGTCGCCGCTAGCGAACCGCTGGCAGCGTCACTGGCAGCTTGAACCGCCGCGGGCGGATCACGAAACATCGGCCCCGCCAAGGCGTCATAGATCACCAGTAGGTTGAGAATGCCGGCGATCACCGTATAGACCCATCCTAGGTCCCAGCGTTTGGAAGAACGCCGTTGAATCGTATTCAACTCGTCTTCGCTGGGTGACCGCTGGTATTTCCCCAACATGGGGTGGCGATCCTTGTCGGGGGTGAACGTCACATATTGGATGACCGCCGGCCAGGCGGCGACACCGATCCAGAACTGGGCCAGAAATTGGGGGCGATACGCCAACGATTTGGCCACACCCTCTAACTTATATCCGAAAATGACGACATCCGGCATATCCGGCACACGTGGCAGCCAGACGTTTTTCCACTCCCCCATCCATTGGCCGTAAAAGAATAACAGGTACAGCCCGAGGAAAAAAACTAGTCCCTTGCGGACCCGTCCCTGATAAATCTGACCCATTCCGGGGACGAGGTAGCTCAATAGTGCGGCAAACCAGTCGAAAGGAACAGGCGGCTGGTGCACGGTCGCCTCCCCCGCCGGGGGAGACGCTGTTGGCTCAGGACCCAGGGGAGATTGCTGCCCATCCATCGTGGTTGTCCATCTGCAGGCCGGCGCGGGGTTTCTCTGGATGCCGCAACGGTCAGGTCTGCCGCGGCCACCACCGCTGTTGCAGTTGTGAGATTATAGCGGACCACTCTTCGGCAGTCCAAGGGAGCACGACCGGTAGCGACAGCACGCGGTGCTGTTGCAATAAGTATAAGAGTGTATAGATTAGTAAAACGATTCCTGCCAATCCCAGCAAGGTTTTGAACCCGGCGGCCCGCAATATCCGGCCGGGCCAGCCAGCATATGCCAACAGCCCGTCGTAAATGGCATTCACGGCGATCAGCGGCGTCCAAATCGGCGACAGCTCCTTGGATACGGCGTCGTCCGTGACTTCCTCGGCCAATGGGAGATCCGGCGACGCTTCGGCTGGCTCACCGCCGAGGCGGACCCGCCCGGCGACGACCGCTGGACCGCTACCGACATGTGAACTATTCCGGCTGGTGATGGGTTGTTGGGGCGATTCGACCTGGGGCAGAGGGGGCATTGCACCGTGCTGCGGCTCTGCCGTGACCGATGCAATCGGAGCGGCTGGGGGGGGCGATGGGTCGGTTGCAGCCTTCTCCCCGGGGCTCGCCGTCGTGACTATGGCTCCCGCGGGAACATCCGGCTTGTCCTCCAGCTGCGATAAACCAGAATGCGGAGCATTCGCCCCCATAAGTGGCGTCGCCGGAAGGCGCGACTCTTGGGTCAAGGCTAGCATCCGCTGGAGCAAGGCATCCAGCTCTTCTAACTGTTGCCGGGTCAGTTCGGTGGTATCGGTGGGTGTGGCCGACATGGCGACTCTCGCATCCATGCTCAGCGACCGCGTTGCCATCCGCCAGCACAACTATAACAGTTGACGGATCGCTGGCAAATATCAGTTCCAATCGGCGGACCCTGACGAACGCCCGCCTCGTAAACCGGATGTCCACTCAAAATATGGAGCATCCTCTCATTTTTTTTAGATACTATCCTCGCGGCGGCGGCCATGCTACTCTTGTGGCGTGCCAGAGGCTCGAGCGGCCGAATCGGCTGGATCGGCCCTGCGGAAGGCTTACTTGTTGAGTTGATTCAAGGATTTAATCGGCGGTTTATTCTGAGGGTTGGGCAGGTGGACGCCCGCGACGCGGCGGTGCCGGTGGGGGCGACACCGACCGTGCTAACGCAGCCAACTGCAAGAACCGGTCGCCGTAAGAGGTGTAAACCATCCGGCACCGCAACTCCTCGGTCAAGGCCTGGCCGCCCACGGCAATGATGACCCCCTGCTGCTGCAATTCTCGGGACAAGTGATTGAATTCGCTCAGGAAAGGTTCGGGTTGCGGCAAATAGGTCACCGACAGCCACACCAAACGAGGCCGCAGCTCCGCAACGGCCGTGCGGAAGGCCGAGACCGGCGTATGCGGCCCAAGGTTGATAGCGTCCCATCCACAGTCCAGCAGGGTCAGTTGGGCGAGCAGGCTAGGTAGCAGGTAGTGGTCCCCTTCCGGGGCTCCGCCAATGGCCCGTGGCCGGACCCCCTTGGTGTGCGGGCGGAGCCACTCGCGTAATTCATAGAGCACCGCGGCAATTTCCTGGGTCAGGCGATGCTCATGCATCACGTCCATCCGCCCCTCTTCCCAGGCGTGGCCGACAGCGTGCATCACCGGAGTGATGACTTCGTCGGCCAACTGATCCATCGGTAGGCCGCTATAGTAAGCGCCGCGAATGACCGTTTGGATGTGGGTATAGTCCTGTTCCTTGAACGCTTGCAGGATTTGTTGTCGCAACTCGTTAGGGCAATTAAGGTTACGTGAATCCTCCTGCGTGCCCAGCAGAGGTCCGACATCGGCATTGGGTACCCGCCCTTCGCGGACGAGGCGGAGGACGTCGGCCAGCAGCAGTTTGCGGTGTCCGCCCGGCGTGCGGTGGGCCGGCAAGATCCCTTGGTCGACCCAACGTTTGACGGTGGTAACGCTGACACGTAACGCTGCCGCCGCCTCCCGGGTGGAGATGTAGGTCGGAGGATAGTCCTGATTATCTGGACGATTCATGCGTTTTCCATCCTGTCTGCCTCCGGGGTAATGCTGGCCACGGTCGCCGCCGTACCCAATATCATCCCATTTCATGTTATGTCGTACATCCGGTCAACGACAAATCATCAGAATCCCGATCAGGATTGGCATAATGCATGCGTCGCCGGTTTGGCAGAAAATTTGGACGATTTAGACCTTTTCTGTGAAACATTTGGCCGTTTTGACGGTATAATTTAGCAAGAAAGGTGAACCATAGGTAATGCTAAATCGACCGAAACGTCCAGTTTAACCAGGAGAACCATCATGCACTCCGTTGCGGCCACCCGGCGTGTCGCCAAGATCGGGAATCTGCCGTCTTACGTCGACCACCCCAGCTTCCGTCAGCCCGCCACGCAACGGGAGCTGGAAAACCTTATCGAATCCAATGATTTGCCAGAAAAGAACTTACAATACATGCCGGACGAGTTGACCCGTCAGTTGGCCCGGTGCATGCACTATGCGGCCCACCGGGCCCACCAGGCCCGCCGTACCGCCAACCGGCAGCTTTGGTTACGGCGGTACTACTGCCTGCGGGACCGCATCGTTTTGGGTAACCGCAAGCTGATCTTCCGTGCCGTGCGGCGACGCTTGCCGCAGCATCCTTACGCCGACGACCTGGCCGGCGACTGCCACATCGTCCTGATCCATGCCGTCAGTAACTACAACCCCTGGTTAAACATCCGCTTTAGCACCTACGCTTACACCTGCATCGTCCGGGCCCTCTGCCGCACGGCCCAACGGTGGTCTAACGACCACCTCATGCAGGCGGTGCCCTTCGAGGCCCTTCCCGATGGAGAGCCGAACACCATCCGGCTCCATGAGTTACGGGAACCCTCGGCCTACCTGCGGCTGGACGAATACCTCCGTCGCGACCACCCCCTGTTGACGCCGCGGGAAAAGGCCATCCTGTCGCTCCGTTTCGGCTGGAACGACGAGAACGTCTGCCCTACCCTCGAACAGGTCGGTCGATGGGTCGGATTGTCCAAAGAGCGGGTCCGGCAAGTCCAGACCTTGGCCATTAACAAACTCCGCCTTGCCCTGCTCGGCACCTCTGCCTGATCCCGCTGGCACGGGCTACAAACCGGTCACACCGCCGCACCCTGCCACGATCGATTCCCGTCACCAGTTAAAAAACTCTAACATTCTAAAAAATACCAACTTGAAGTCGTGCCCCAGTTGGCATATTATCGTGACCATCCCGTACGCCAGGCCGTGGGGTCGCGGAACCTGTTTTTTTGCGAGGGGCGAGATGTTCTTTGCAAGGGGTTAGATGGCAAACGTAGTGCATTTGCGTGTTCTAACTTATATGGGCGTCCCCGGCGAGCAATGGCGACGCTCTCCTGCAGCACGGAGGCGATAAAGAACGACCATGAAACGGAAAAGCCCAACCTCTGCGCAGCCGACCCTGACCCGCGCGCGGATCATTCGCCTGTATCGCTTCCTGAGGATTCTTTCCCGCAGTGCCCTGAAGCGGGAACCGTTGATGCGGCGGCTGCACCTAGATATTCGCGGCTTTTACCGTGACCTGGTCACGCTGCGGCAACTGAATATCCCCGTCGCCTGCGACGAGCAGCACCGTTACGTGCTCAAATGCAGCCTGGAGGACGCATTGTCACACCTCCCCTTTCCCGACCCCCAATTGAGCTTCCACGACATTTCCGTGCTAATGCAGGGGGACACCCCAAGCCACGTCAAATTGCGCAAAGCCTTTGAAAGCATCGTCCGTGATCCGCGCACGGCGACAAGCGAGGATCTCTGATCTGTTGCAAAAATACGGCCGACGGCCCAGAAAAAGCTACCGCCGGAGCTTGCCCTTGCCCCAGGAAGCAGACCGTCGCGGCGATGGCCGTAAACTCTTATGTCACTTGCGTTTTTGGTCATATAACACGAGTCGGTCTTTACAACCTGTCGTTCGCGGGGTTAGTCTTCTCTGCCTGGAGACCAACGCCGGCAATGGCCCGAGCGGCTCGATAGTCCCGTGCGCGACCGCGAATAAAACCGAGTCATACGAAGTATAAGTAAAACTGAGTATTACGAAGTAAGATAAAGACACGCACTTAAACATCGGTGTACGGCATGGACACAGCAATACTGATCCCCGCCCGTTACGGTTCATCGCGGCTGCCCGGCAAGCCGCTGCTCTGCGAGACGGGCAAATACTTGATCCAGCACGTTTACGAACGGGCCATCCAGGCCCGTTGTGCCCGCGATGTCATCGTGGCCACGGACGACTCGCGGGTTGTTGCCGCTGTGACGAGCTTTGGCGGCCACGCCGTCCTGACCCGTTCGGACCATCCCTCTGGCACCGACCGGATTGCGGAGGTCGCTGCCACGCTGCCGCATTCGATCATCATCAACCTGCAAGGGGACGAGCCGACCATCGATCCGGACGTGATCGACCGGCTCGCCGAACTGGTGCAGGCCGATCCAGACACAGAAATGGCCACCATGGCCGTGCCGATTGGGGATGAAACAAGTTATACCAATCCGAACGTGGTAAAAGTGGTTTGTAACGAAAAAGGTCAGGCCTTGTATTTTTCACGGGCCCCGATTCCGGCGGTGCGAGACGGGACGCCGGACTTTGGAATGCGACCGCCGCGGTTTTTGCAACATCTTGGTATATATGCGTTTCGGCGTCATTTCTTGTTGCGGCTGGCCCGCATGCCGCCCCATCCGCTGGAGCAATTGGAAAAGCTGGAACAGCTCCGGGCGTTGGCCATGGGAGCCCGCATCCGGGTCGGCATCGCCGCACAGGCCCACCGCGGCATCGATACCCCCGCCGATTATGCCGAGTTTGTCCACTCCTATCGTCTGGAACAACAACGCCATGCCGCCTAGGCTCCGCCACACGGCGGACGGTAGGTTTTCCCCCCTTGGTCGTTCCGTCGCCGGGTAATATTAATCAGAGTGTGTGGGAACGATGAAGGGGCGTTCCCGATCTGTCCCGGCCAAGAAGCGTAACTCCATGACCAAGCATATTTTCGTGACCGGGGGCGTAGTAAGCTCCCTGGGCAAAGGTTTGACTTCGGCCGCCATCGGCATGCTGCTCGAGCGGCGGGGTCTGCGGGTCCGGATGCAGAAAATGGACCCATACATCAATGTGGACCCAGGGACCATGTCCCCCTATCAGCACGGGGAAGTGTACGTTCTGGATGACGGGGCCGAGACCGACCTCGACCTCGGCCACTACGAACGGTTTACCAACGCCCCGCTCAACAAGGACTGCAACTACACCACCGGCAAGATTTACCTGTCGGTCATCGAGAAGGAACGCCGCGGCGAATACAAGGGCAAAACCGTCCAGGTCATCCCGCACATCACCGACGAAATCAAAAGCTGCATCCGCAAGCTCGCCGGGCCGGATGTGGACGTCGTCATCACCGAAATCGGGGGCACGGTCGGCGACATCGAAGGCATGCCGTTTTTCGAGGCCATCCGCCAGTTTGCCCTCGAAGTTGGCAAACAGAACTGCCTGTTCATCCATCTCACGCTGGTGCCCTACCTCAAAGCGGCGGGGGAGTTGAAAACCAAGCCGACCCAACACAGCGTCCGCGAGCTGCGGGCCATCGGCATCCAGCCCGACCTGCTGATTTGCCGCACGGAACGGGAAATCCCGGAAACGGAATGCGAGAAAATCGCCCTGTTCTGCAATATCGAGCGGCGGGCCGTCATCGAGGAAAAGGATAAGGAATTCAGCGTCTATGAGGTGCCCCTCGGGTTTGCCGAAAAGGGACTCGACCAGTTACTGGTGGAAAAACTCGGCCTGACGCAAGCCCAACCCTTGCAGATCGAAGACTGGCGGCAAATGGTCCACCGCCTGATGCACCCGCAGGGGGAGGTCGTCATCGGATTTGTGGGCAAATATGTCAAGCACCGAGATGCTTACAAGTCGGTCTATGAGGCGTTGGACCACGCGGGCACCCATCATGGCGTGCGGGTGCGGGTCGTCCGGGTCGATTCGGAGAAGTTGAACAGCCCCGCGGCGGCAGCGGCGGCCCTGGAGGAGGTCGATGGCCTGCTGGTACCCGGCGGGTTCGACAAACGCGGCATCGAAGGCAAAATCGAGGCCATCCGGTATGCCCGGACGCAGGGCCTCCCCTTTTTCGGCATCTGTTTGGGCATGCAATGCGCGGTCATCGAATTTGCCCGCAACGTCCTGGGGCTGACCGAGGCCAACAGTACCGAATTCAACAAGTCCACGCCCCATCCGGTCATTAGCCTGCTCGGTGAGCAGAAAAACGTGGTCCGGCTCGGCGGTACCCTCCGACTCGGTGCTTACCCCTGCCGCCTTCAGCCCGGCACACGGGCTTTTGCCGCCTACGGCCAGGAACTCATCCGCGAACGCCACCGCCACCGCTACGAAGTCAACAACGACTACCGCCCGCAGCTCGAATCCGGCGGCATGGTCATTGCCGGAACCAGCCCGGACGGCCAGCTTGTCGAGATCGTTGAGCTGGCCGACCACCCGTGGTTTGTCGGCGTCCAGTTCCATCCGGAATTTCTGTCCAAGCCGATCCAGCCGCACCCACTGTTCCGGGAATTCATCGCCGCGGCGTTACGCCACCAACTGCAGGACAAACCCGCCCGTGCCGGCGAGGTCCGCGAACGCCGCCCCATCCCGATTGCCTAATCGAATGTCCAGTTCAGCGATCGAAATAGTAATGATTAAATGTCCAGTTCAGCGATCGGAATAGTGATGATTGTCCGGTTTGTGGCTAGACAAAGTTGACTAACTTCATCGGAATAGTGACGATGACCGGTCATTTCGGCGCGGTCAGCCAGTTTTGCTGTGACTGTTGCCAAGCCGCTGTCGATTGCAAACGCATGTGCGGCCACCCGAGCAATGGGGCCGCCAGAAAGTTAGTCGGCGTTCCGGCGGAGGGAATGGCCGCCGTTACGGCAAGTTGATGTTAAAGACCGTGGGTTTCAGTTCGGTGACCGGAGCGACGATTTCGATCTCTTCGCCGAAGCGGCCGGCGGCACCGCCGCGGAAGCCCGTCTCGTGCCAGTAGACGATACGGAACTTGCCAACGGGGGCGTTTTTAATCTCGAAGTTGCCGTCCTCGTCGGTCACGGCGTAATACGGATGATCAAAGATACGCACATACCCTGCCATCCACGGATGGATTGTGCACTTGTACTGGATCGGCGGTGACTCCAGCTTCAGGGGCTGCGGCATGACCCATTGGTCCATCTTGGGGATAGTGACGTTGTAGTCGCCGTTGGCGCTGCTGTTCCAGAAGAAGTTGTGGGCGACCGGCGAGCTGTTCTTGACCACCAGCTTGTCGCCGGGACGGGCAATGATCACCCGCGGCATAAACATGCAGATCGGCTGGTCGATCACCACCTCGGCCGGCTTGCGTTCCTTGTCCGATGGATGGATCTGCGCCGGAGAAAACTTCGATTTGGGGTCTTTGTCGTTGGGCCGTAGCCAAACCACCACGTTTTTGATGCCGCGATTTTTCGGGTTGATGACCACGGACTCGTCCAAGATCATCCCCTTGCTCAGGCAGTGGTCGCGATCCTGGGTGATGTTCAGGGGCTTCCGCTCCGGGATGGGCTTGCCGTCCGGATAGACCACACGCCCTTTGACCGTGGCCCATTGAGCCTGGGCGGCGGTCGCCGTCAGCCACAGTACACCCAGACACCCCATTACGTACAACCGTTTGGTCATGCACAGACTCCTTGAACTAGAAACAGACTCGCTGAACTTGGAACCGGCTCCTTAACCTGAACAAGATTCCCAGGTCGTGGGGCAAGGTCCGCAATGGCGGAAGGCTATAGTATTGTTCGTAACCGCTGACGATTTGGCAACTTAAAAATGCCATTGTCTGACGGACCATCCCATGGACTGGCGGTCCCCGATTGACTGCGGCAAGGCCGTGCGAAACGGTTCAGCGGTTCCAAATCGCCAGGATGGCGTCGTGGAGGCAGCCGTTGGAGGCGAGAACGTCCGGAGACGACCAGTCACGGCCGCCGTGCCAGTTGGTCCATTTGCCGCCGGCCTCTTCGACGATGGGAATCAGCGCGGCGACGTCCCACGGCGACAGGCCGGAATCGACCATCGCTTCGGCCGCTCCCTCAGCAACCAGGACAAAGCCGTAGAAATCGCCGTAGCCACGCTGCCGGTGCGTCCGCCGCACAAGCTCGATAAATGCCTGCTCCCGTCCGGCGTTCAGGAACCATTGCAAGCTGGAGTAGCACACGAAGGCTTCCTCGAGCGAACCGACGGCGGACACCTGGAGTGGGCGGTCGTTGACGAACGCCCCTTCGCCGCGAAGGGCCCGATAGGTCCGCTGCAGGGCGGGCACTACCGCCACGCCAGCGATGATTGCGTCGCGATACTCGATCCCCACCAGCGTGGCCCACAGCGGGATACCGCGAATGAACGATTGGGTGCCATCGATCGGATCGATGATCCAGCGGTAGCCGGAGGTGCCCGGCTGGTCGCCATGCTCTTCGCCGAGGAAACCGTCGTCCGGGAAGGCTTCGGAAACGATGCGGCGGATGAGCTGCTCGGCTTCGCGATCGGCGATGGTCACCGGCGAGGCGTCCGCCTTGCGATCGACAAGCAAATGCCCCTGTTCGAAGTAGCGATGGGCCGCGTGGGCCGCACGGGTCGCGGCGGCCACGGCCAGCTCATAGCGGGCCCGCCAGGCGGGATTCATATTCCCAAGTCCTTGTCAAGCTTGATGTTACGCCACTTCTGCCGCGGCCAGCCGCAATTGTGCCTTGGCGTAAGCGGCACAGCCGGTGATGCCAGCATCGTCCCCCAAAGCCGCCATGACGCAGCGTACGCCGTCCGTAACGTTCGGTAGCGTGTAGCGGTTGGCGATCTCCCAGATCCGCTCGATGAAACTGTCCCCTAGGGCGAGGGTAACGCCGCCACCAATGACGATGATTTCCGGGTTGAGGAAATTGAGCACACCGCCGATGGCCGCACCGAGGGCCCGTGCGGCATCATCCACCAGCTTGACGGCGACCGGATCGTCCCGCAAGTAAAATTCGGCCAGTTGCGAGCTGCGAACCTGCTGCAGGTTGACCCCCTTCCATTCCTTGCGAACGCGCTTGGGGGCGTCGTCGAGGATGTCGCGGGCCCGTTTCATCATGAAGCGCCGCCCGGCGATCTGCTCCAACAGGGTCCCCCGCCGCCAGTGGACGACCAGATTGCCGATCTCGCCCGCATTGCCGTTGAAGCCGGTATAGAGTTTGCCATCGAGGATCAGGCCGCCCCCCACGCCGGTTCCGACGAAAACCCCCAGCACGTTGCGGGCACCGCGGGCGGCCCCGTGGGTGAATTCGCCGTAAGTCCCCATCCGCACGTCATTTTCGATCACAATCGGCCATTTCCACTGCTCCGGAAACAACGGCTGCAAATCGACGTTCCGCCACTCAAGATTGGGAGCGTACCGCACACGCGTGGTGCCGACTTCCACTTGCCCCGGCACGCCGATGCACATGCCGCGGATATGGGCCGCATCGATCCCCGCTTCCTGGATGACGGCCTCCACGCCGCGGACGATCCGTCCCATCACCGCGGTGGGTCCCCCGTCCGCCGACGTCGGATGCTTGGAACGGGCCAGCAACCGCATATCCTGGTCGAAAAGCCCGGAGAGAATCTTCGTCCCTCCGAGGTCCACGCCGACCCAATAGCTGGTACTCATGCACCCACCCGCGAAGTGTCACATGTCCAGTAGCCGAGTCACTGTATTATCCTAGCGGATTTTGAGCGTCGCCGCCATAGATCGTCTCAGGGAATAGATCGTCTCACGGAACAGGCAAGGGCTCGGTCGATCGCACGGCCCGGATGAAGCGGCGGAGTTTGTCGATGGACTTGCGACCGGGAGCGATTTCGACGCCGCTGGCGACGTCCACCCCCCACGGCTGGTACCGCCGCACGGCGTCCGCCACAGTTTCCGGCGTCAGGCCGCCGGCTAAAATCCACCGCACTGGCGGGGCAAAGCCCTCCAGCAGCTCCGCGGCGATCCGTTGCCCGGTGCCGCCAAGCTGACCGTCCGCCGCGGCGTCCACCAGTATCGCCGCCGGCAGCTTGCCGCTGTGCCGCCATTGAGCCAACTGCCTGTCCAATTGTTGGACATCCACCGGGCCTTTTATCCGAAATGCGACGATTTGCCGCACTTCGAGCCGCTCCGGCGACAGAGGCGGGTCGTGGTAGGTCTGCGCCGCCTGCAGCCCCAACTGTCGGGCGACCTGGTCGATTTCGGCTGCGGGAGTATCTACAAATATTCCGACCGTCGCCACGAACGGCGGCAAGGCGCGGATGATCTCCGCCGCCTGTTCATAACTGATATAGCGGGGTGAACGCGGGTAGAAGTTCAGGCCAATGGCGTTTGCCCCGGCGTCGGCCGCCGCGACGGCATCTTCGGGCGTCGTCACGCCGCAAATCTTCACTTGAACCATCGGCATAGTGATGTTTATGACCGTCAGACTGTTAACTCAAATGTCTGTCGGGCCAACGCCAACGCCCCGTGCACCACCACCTCCTCCCCCAACTGGGCGGGCACGATGTCGGTCAGCCCGCGGAACGGCGGAAAGGCCCGCTCGGTCACCTGCTGTCGCAGTGGCACAAACAGTCGCTCTTCGCCGATCAGGGACACGCCGCCGCCGATGACGATCCGGCGGGGACACAGCAGGCGGATGACGACGTCCAACGCCTCGGCCAAAGCCGCGATCGCCTGTTGCAACACGTCCGCGGCCAACGGATCGCCCGCCGCGGCCGCTTGCACCACCAGCGGCGTCGTCACCCGCTCCCCATCCCCATTGGTGAGCGTCCGGAGCAGGGAATGCTCGCCAGCAAGCAGACGACGCCGCGCCCGTGCGGCGATCCCCCAACCGGAAGCGACGGCTTCCAGCTCTTCCCCGTTCGGGCCAACCGGGATGTGTCCGATCTCCGCCGCACCCCGCCCGACGCCGCGATAGATACGGCCATCGATAATCAGGCCGCCGCCGATACCGCTGCCGACCGTGACGTAAAACAGTGGCGAAAGCCCCCGCCCCGCCCCGAACAACGCCTCCGCCAACCCGGCCACGTCGGCGTCATTGCAAATGACCGTCCGGATCCCGCCCAGTTGCTCGCAAAACCACTCCGCCAGCGGAAAATTGTCCCACCCGGCGATCTGGTGGGAGGTAATGACCGATTGCGTGGCGTCGTCGGTCGGGCCGCCGAAACCGATCCCCGCACCGCGTAGCTTTGCGACACTGATGCCGGCTTGTTGGGTCAGCACCGGCAATGCCGCCCGTAACTGCTCCTGAATCCCGGCACTGCCGCGACGCGGCTCGACCGCTCCCCGCCACAACGCCACGATCCTTCCAGCACCATCCCCAATACCCATTTGCAGTTTGGTACCGCCAACTTCGACGCCCAGATACATGCTTCACCCGGCTGTAGCGACCCGCTGACGATGAGTATAACCCATAAAACCGCACGCAGGCATAAACTCCCCTGACCAGCTCCGGCGTCCCCACCGTCATGATAGCAAGGCAATCTCTGCCGGCTCGATTCTGGTTACCGTACCATCCACAATATCTATTGAATGGGTTTGCCCCTGGCGGCGAGGATCGCCGCAAGATGCATGAGGCTTGCTCATGGACCCTGCGGCCATCGGTGCCCTGTTGCTCTACCTGTTCGCCGCGCACGTGCTGATGGACTTTGCCCTTCAGTCGGAGACCATGGCGGCGTGCAAGTGTCCTGGAACAGCTCACCCGGCCGCACAAGCCGTCCCGTGGTACTTCTGGCTGAGTGCCCATGCGGCGTTGCACGGCGCCGCCGCGGCGGCTGTCCTCTGCTGCTTTGGCAGCCCGTGGTGGCTCGTTAATTTCGTTTTTATCGGCGAAACCCTCCTGCATACTGCCATCGATTGGGGCAAATGTCGCCGCTTCTATGGTATTCATACCGATCAACTCCTGCATTATGGGTGTAAATTACTGTGGGTGGCCGGCGGGGCCTATTTCCACGGGGGCTGCTCGTGAAAACATTCACTAACCCAAACCGGTTGCAATTGCGGCGGGCCGGACGGGCGACTGGCTGGATCCTCCTCGTGATAGCGGCCTTTGCGGCCGGCGCGGCCGTGGGGTTTGTGGCCTGTAGCCGCCACGAGCAGCGATCGTTCCTCGCATCGGGGAATGCGGCATCCGGCAGTAGCCTTCCCCGCATGCGGATCGCGGCGTTGGGACGGATCGAGCCAGTCGCAGGTCTCATCGCCGTGACCGGTCCCCCTGGCGACCGGATCGTCAAGCTGTATCCCATCACGCCAGGCCAGAAACTCCAGGAGGGGGACCCGATCGCCGAGCTGGCCAGTTCCGTCGAGCGGCAACGGCAGGTGGAGATCGCCGAACTGGAGCTAGAAGAGCTACGCCAGCAACGGGAAGCCGTCCAGGCCAGCGGCCGGGCGAAAATCCGCATTGCCGAGGCGGAATGGCAACAGATTGCCGCCACACATGCCGAGGAGCTGGCCGTTTTGGATGCCCGCCTGGCATACCTCCGGGAACAACACCAAATAGCCGAAAACACACTGCGACGACTTGAGAAGCTTCGCTCCGGCAAGGTGCCAGTTACGGCAGAAGAGTGGGACAAGGCTCGCCTAGGATTGGCTCAGGCCACAGCGGAATTGCAAGCGGCTGAAGCATCGAGGCGTAAGGCACAAAAGGGTTTTGAGGAAGCGCAAAAGGCCGCAGCAGTGAAAAAAGCCGCCGCCGAGGCCGAACTGGCGGAAGCACTGGGCCGCTTCCCGCTTCGCTCGGCCCAAGCGAAATACGACCTTGCCCGCGACCAACTGCACCGTCTGGGAACGATTCGTGCACCGATTACGGGCACCGTCCTTCACGTCGCCGCACGGATCGGGCAAACCACAGGAATCGAGCCGCTGTTGCACATGGCCGATACATCCCGCATGGGAGTGATCGCCGAGGTATATGAAGGGGACATCGAGCAGTTGCGCAACTGGCTCCAGGACAAACCCGTCCGGGCCAGCATCGAGCAGGGGGCTTTGCCCCGTACTTTGCGGGGAAGCATCGACCAGCCGGCGGCGATCGCCCGGCTGATCGCCCGCAACCGCGTCTTTGCTCTAGATCCGCGGGCCGACACCGACCGCCGGGTCGTCGAAGTGCAAATCATTTTGGACGAAGCCGATGGGGAGATCGCTGCCCGGTTTGTCGGCATGCAGGTCACGGTGCTGCTGGAGCCGCAATCGTGAGGGCGTGGCAGTGGGCCGGATTGCATCTGCTGCACCAAACCGGGCGGAGCCTGGTCGCCGCCGCGGGCGTCGCGTTCGCCGTTATCTTGCTGTTCATGCAACTGGGCTTCCGCGGCGGCGTCGATCGTACGGCCACGCTGCTGTTCGATCAGTTGCAGTTCGATTTGATCATCGTTTCGTCCGAATATGAAGACCTGAGCCGCACGGCGGCGTTTCCGAGGCTCCGTCTGGCGCAAGCCCTTGCGGCAAAAGGCGTTACAGACGTAATTCCGGTCTCGATGGGCTTTGCCGAGTGGCGGATGCCCCGCCGCGACGGGTGGTGGCAATCCCATCCCGGCGGTAACCTGATGAGCATCGCCGTGCTGGCGACGCCGCCGGAACGGTTGGCAGAGGTGTTCGTCATCGGCCCCGAGGGCGTGTTCGACTCGCCGGAACAGGCCCGCGCAGCGGGAGCACGGCTCCGCCCACGCGGCACCTTCCTGTTCGACCGCCTCTCCAAGCCCGAATACGGCACAGCCGCCTATTGGCGCGAGCAATCCCACGCCGCAAGGCCGGTGGACCCGGTGAGGGTCAACGGCCAGGCGGCTCGTGTAACCGGCGAGTTTCGCCTGGGAACCGGCTTTAGCTGGAACGCCATGTTGCTGACCGGCGAGCCAACCTTTTACGATTTTATCCCGCGAGCGACGGACACGGTCAATTTCGGATTAGTCCATGTGTCACCGGCAACAAACATCAGCACGGTCCAACAGATGCTCCGGGCCATGTTGCCGTCGGACGTGCAGGTGCTCCGCCGCGAGGAAATCACGGCCATCGAGAGCCGATATTGGGTACAGCTCACCTCGGTGGGACAATTCCTGACGGTGGGGGTGGCGATTGCCGTCGTAATCGGCGTCATTTTTGTTTACCAAATGATGGCGGCGGACGTGCGAGCGATGCTCCCGGAGTTCGCTACGATCAAAGCCCTGGGCCATGGACCGCGTTACGCCGCGGCGATGGTGTTGTGGCAAGGGGTCTTCCTGACGCTCGCCGGATTTATGCCGGGCTGGCTGGCCGCATGTGGACTTTTCCGCATCGCCCGCCACTGGGGCGGCATCCCTGCCTACATGACCATCCATATTGTATCGATAGTGTTTTTCCTGACACTTGTCATCTGCCTATTGGCGGGGATGCTTACCTTGCGAAAAGTCCACACGGCTGATCCAGCCGATCTGTTTTAGACTCCAATGATTACTCTAACAACCTACGTATATTCTCCGGTATTTTTTCGGAGCTGATGCCACGGTCGGCAGATTTCAAACACAGAACACTGGTAATTTTTCCATGAGCCAAATGATCTGTATTTCTAAAGAAATCGAATTTATATGATATCGAGGTATTTCCTACATTTACTACTTCTACAGTGATGTCCAAAACGTCTCCGAAACGGGCGGGACCGAAATATTCGCACGACGCGGCGACGCGGGGAAAGCCCCAAGTCCCGTGCTCGTCGCTCCAGAACACGTTCAGGCCCAGGCTGTTGAGGAATTCGGTCTCCACAGATTCCATCAACTTGAAGTAGTTGGTAAAGTGCATGATGCCGGCCATATCGGTATCGCCGAATTCGACGCGGCGGCGGGTGGCGTATTTTCGTCCCATGAGCCTGACTCGCTATCGACACGCATGGACCACTGTTTCTAGCAACCGAACGGTGTCCTGGGCCATGCGTTGCGCGTGGAACCGTTCCTGGACGGCGCGACGGCCGTTGCTTCCTAACTCTTTTATCCTCAACGGGTTAGCAATCAATTCGCGAAGTTGGCGGGCCAACACGGGAGGATTGCACGGCTCAACCAGCACGCCCCCGCCGGACTGGTCGACCAGCTCAGGGAATATCCCGTGGGCGGGCAACACTGCCGGCACGCCGTGCGCCCACGCCTCCAGCACATATAACCCCTTTGGCTCTCGGTAAACGGTCGGTACACACAGTATGTCAATGGATTGATAAAACGAACGTTTGGACGCCAAGTCCGGACATTCCACATATTCTACCTTATCCCGCAATCCGGCCTGCTCGACTTTTTTGAGCTGATCGGCAAAAAATGGCCGGTTCTGATTGCCAAGCCAACCGCCGATCCGGAGGCGGACTCCACACCCCGGAGCCTCGCGGTGCAACAGAATAAACGCATCGATCAAATGGTGGATCCCTTTCTCCGGACAGATCCGCGCAAAATATCCGATCGTATTAGAAAATTCTTGATATCTTTTTTCAGACTCACAATACAACTTATGATTGATTCCTGGATATATGACAGATATTTTTTCGCGATCAATATCCAAATAATTGGCCATATGTTCCGCGTAGTAATGGCAAGTAGCGATTAACCCTGCAGCGTGAGTACAGTTTTGTCGGATCAAAGCGACGCATTCTTGTTTGTCTGCCATGTTCAATCCATCGAGGAATATGTCGTCCCCTTGCAACGTAACGATTGTTGGTATGTCCTGATGTCGCCGCAAAGAAGAGATGATGCCAGACAATAAAGCGTTCGTGAGAATGACAACATCGGGGCGGAGGTGCTGGCGAAGCCAAACTGCTAGCTCGTCGAAGATTTTGGCCTGGTGGCCGTTCGGTCCTCGGAGCATCGAGACGGTCAGTTGCCCCATCTGCGCGTATGCCGTGTCGCCGGCTTTGTGGGCGATGGTTTTCAACAGCCAGCGTGCATCGAATAGGCGATCGAGCCATTGCGGCGTGTGGCGGAACAGCCTGTATTTCTCTTGCAGAAAAACATTCACGCCTCCTAGAAATACCCGCGGATAGCTGACATCCGGCTCATCGGTGCGGACAGGGAGGAACGTCGGAACGAGTACGGCGTCGTGACCCAAATCCCGCACGGCCGTGACCAGCGTATTGTCGCGGATACAACTGCCGCAAAACATTCCGGCCCCTGCGGTGATATACGCAATCCGCATGCCGCTCTCCTCCACGCCACATTTGCCTTCGCCGTACCGTTCAATCCATTATTCCCTGACCTTCTTGGACTCAACGATCAATGGACGCGTCGCTTGCAGCAAAAAGACCAGCTCCTTAGCTTCAGTGGGGGGGATCTTGTGTTTCTCTAACGTGGCTTGAAACGTCTCGACCAGGGCGTTGAATTCCTCTTCCGTGATTTTCATGTCGCGGTGAACGGTGTTGAGCGGCTGACCGGAGTATGACAACGGACCGCCTGATAGGGCGCTGAAAAACTCGAGCCACAGCTTCTTTTGTCTGTTCAAGCCTTCAGCATCGAATTTATATTTGCCATTGCGATCTAAATTGACTTTTGGATTTTTGACGGCAGCGTTCAAAAAGTCGTCGATGACGGCCTTCATGACTGGCTCGCCGCCGATCCGCTGCCATAGGGTCTGCTTGGCGGCTCCGTTTTTTGGCGGCGCGATGGTGAGGATGACGGCATCGATGGCTTCCCGCAACTGGTGGGCGGCGTCTTCCGGCGACTGCCGGCTGGCCTGGCGGAGCTTGTCGCGGATCAGTTGCTGCAATCGCGGGCGGTGGCCCAGGAATGGTTCTACCCCCAGCAGCGATCCCTCGTACAACCGGTAACACCCCTCAAAGTTACCCCGGTTGTACACCTCGGTACCGATTTCCGCGACTTGATAGAGCACTTGCACCACGTGGCGATCGATTTCCGCCCGAGGCAAAGGTTGGTCTTGTCCGATCGCCACACCGGTGGCGAGCAACCCCAGCGGAACGACTGAAAGCCGGATTTTCATAACTTGTTACCCGCCTGACATTTAGGACAAAGGCCACCCGACAGGTCGCCGCATCGTCATTGGACGTGCCGGCGGCGGCCAGTAGGTCACTACCCTGAATTGTAGGATTCGCCGAGCTGTTCACAAATAGACCACGCATCGCACGATTTGGAACACCCTCCTGCGTCGAATCTGTAATAACTCATTTGCCGATAATGACTTATGATCAACTTCGCTGCATGACCCCATGCGAGAAAATGCTACTTGGCAAACGTGGCGGCTTTGGTAAGAATGGATATGTGAATGACGCCCCAACGCCTGCGGCATAGGGCAGCGAGTGGTGCGAATCGCAACAGCCTCGCCGCAGTACAACGCCGCTAGTTACTGCCCCTGCAGTGGATCGCGGCGGGAGGTAAAACAAGGTTATGGCGCCACGCAGCGCCGAAGCGGAGTGTAGTACCCGCTGCACGGGTGCGCGACGCTCGGATCGGTTTCTTAGTGGTTTGCAGTCCGCAGATCGCGTCATATTCATCTCGCACATTCACCCCGACCCGGACAGTATCGGCAGCATGTGGGGTCTGGCCCACCTGGTCACGCACCGCTTGGGCAAGGAAGTTCTGCTGACGCGGGATGGCCCGATCCTCCGCGCCGAAAACCGAGCGATGGTGGATGTGCTCAAGATCCATCTGACGCCGCTGGACACCGTGGCCTGGCGTAGCGGCGATGCCATCGTGATGGTCGACAGCCAGCCCAACACAGGCCGCCACTCCCTCGCCGCGGACATGCCCATTTACGCGGTCATCGACCACCACGCCACCTCAGGCGAAACATCCCAAGCGTCGTTTGTAGATATTCGCACGTCTTTGGGAGCAACCTGCACCCTGGTCACACGCTACCTGACCGAACAGCAGGTACCGATCCCGGAGCGGCTGGCCACCGCCTTGTTGTACGGGATCGAAACGGAGATTACTGGTTATCCGCGGGAAGCCGGCCCGGCGGATGACGAGGCCTTGCTGCTCCTGTACCCGCTGGCGGACAAGGACGACCTGGCGCGGATCCGTAATGCTCCGCTGCCACCGAGTTATTACGGCTGTTTGCTCCAGGCGTTGCAGTGCACATTCCGATATGACCGGCTGATCATTAGTTGGGTGAATGACATGCCGCACCCGGAGCATGCGGCCGAAATCGCCGACTTCATGATCCGCCTGGAGGAGGTCGATTGGGCGGTCTGCGTGGGGCTCTGCCGCGACAAGCTGGTGCTATCGGTGCGGGCCAAGCGGGAGGATGCTCAGGCGGGCCAGCTATTGCAGGCGGTCGTCGGCAAACTGGGGCGGGCCGGCGGTCATGACCGCCGGGCCGGCGGCTGCATCCCCTTGCCGAATGCGACCGTCGCGGCGGTGGAAGAGATCCAGGCCGAGCTACGCCGGCGGTTCCTAAAGGCCTTGAAAATCGAGGAAACACGCGGCCAACGGCTCATCCCCCGCCGGCAAATCCTCAACCACATCCAGGATTGACCAAGTTGTTGGTCGGGCCGTGAGTGGACACTTGGTTATGTGTGGACACTTAGTTACAATCGCACCGGCTATCCACTCTCAGCGACAAACCTGACGCACGTGCCGCCGCGACTCCATATAACATATAATCCGCAACCCAAAAATAGCGTTTCACGATCAGCCCACACCAAACTGATCAGTCCCTACCCTGATCAGTCCCTACCAAAGGGATGTGCGATCGCGTCAAGGACATGTGACAGAGTCTCATATGTCATAATCATCTCACGATGATATCGCTTGCGTTGTTCCTTGAAGGCGAATTGTCGCAAAACACGCTGACCATTGTCCTTAATCACCAATTCCATATATCTCACTTCACCAACAATAGAATTTGTGATTCGGTCCCACATCATGGCGTGTGCAAAACCACGTAATCGCGGGGCATAAGTATCCGCAAATGTCATAGTACGGGGCTGGGTACGAATGATAGCTGCTTTCCTTGTGGCATCAACTTCGCGAACCTGAAAAGGCCTCAGCGCCTGCGACAACTGTGCGGCGATTTGCTCCACTATTTCCTCAAAAGATTTGGACATCTCGACCTCATGCGTGACCGGCAACACCACCAACTCTTTAAACTTGACGGCAAGGAAATTTTTCTCAGAATAAATAATGGTGGCGTAACATTTGTCTTTGCAAGTTTCAAGCTGCCATTGATGTTCATTCCGTTGTTGTACTGGAGTTAGAGAACGGGTCCACCAGTGACCCACCCTTAAATAATCATCATTCTCATAGTGCGTTTCGCATGTCAATTCATTCGGGGACTGAATGGTTTGGGTTTGACCCGGTTCAACGTTTGGATTTTGCGTTGTCATTGTTCGCTCCGCCTATTGTCTGTTGGGTGTGCTCGCTTCCGTCAAAGCTGAGCAGTGTCGGTTTATCGTTGATAACGGTCTCTAGGTGTACCGGACGAGCCCAGATGTACTGTAGGTTCACCAGTACATCTTTGGCCTCGTCCAATTTCAATTCTACACCATTATACTCGTGTCGCAATAGAAGTTCGCCACGATTGCGGTGATTTCCATCGATTACGTAGATCCACGGCTTGCCGAAATTGGTGAGGTTGAACAGCAGCCGCTGCTTGATTTTCTGGAATTCGCGGCTCTCAATTACATAGTTGTCGTCCTGAGGATTGTACGCGAATGAGAACAAATTATGCTCGCGGCAAAACTCTGGGGTCAGGAACGTATCGATGAAGGTAATATCATTGTGAATCCGGCGAACTTCGAAGATTTTTTGCCGCCCTAGCCCAAACTGTTTGTCCCACCTGCGTTTCTTCTCCATGTCGTCGCAATTTTCCCACTCCGGGCCGAACTGGCCGGTATTCCAGCGGCGTTCGATGTCGCGGAACAGCTCCAGGCCCAGCTTGTAGGGGTTGAGCCGGCGGCTGCTCGTGGCCATCGTCCCCGAGTGATGATCGGCATAGTCGATCAATTCCTCAGGTTTGAGGGCTTTCTGGGTCATGATGGTCGAGTGCCAGTATGAGGCCCAGCCTTCGTTCATGATCTTGGTCTGGGCCTGCGGGTAAAAATAGTAAGCTTCGTCCCGCACAATGCTGAGCACGTCCCGCTGCCAATGCTTGAGGGGTGCGTGTTCGATCAGGAATAGCAATACGTCCTTTTCCGGCCGCTCGGGAAAGTGCGGCACCCGCATTTCCTTCAGGCGTTTGCGTTCCTCGTTCTCGGCCTGCAGGGCGGTGGGGGGGTTGATGTAGTCGTCCATGTACGATTTGGCCTTGAATTTTAGCGGCTGCGGCGGTGCGGCGTCCGCATCCATCGCCTGGGCGGCGAAATCATACTTGGTCGTGTCGTCGCGGCGTTTGATGGCCACCGAATGGATGTCGATGAGATCGTCAATCGACAGGCACTTGTCGAGGAAGGACTCGACCTCATCTTCGCCGTAGCGTTCCACGTAGCGGCGGATCCGCGCCGCGTGGTTGGCGATCTCATCCATCATTTTGCGGGAGGTGTGAGCGAAATAGGCGTTGTTCTTGAAAAAGTCGCAGTGGCCGTACACGTGGGCCATGACCAGTTTCTGATCCACCACGTGGTTACACCGCATCAGATAGGCGTAACAGGGATCGTTATTGATCACCATCTCATAGATTTTCGACAGTCCATATTCATAACTCTTTTTGAGTTCTTCATACTGCATGCCGAACGACCAATGCGGGTAACGGGTGGGGAAGCCGCCGTAAGCGGCGATCTCGTTGAGGTCGTCGGCATCGACCACCTCAAAGATGGTCTCGAAGAAGTCCAGCCCGTATTCGCGGGCATAGCCTTCGATTTCATCCTTGAGGACCCGCAAATGCGGCGGCAAATTGGTGTTGTAATAGCCCCAAACCATCGCTTGTCGTGCCTCCCCGGCTTATCGGCCGGTGCCCAGAAACTCCTTGATGCTGCCGATAATCGCTTCGCGGTCCGGAATGCGGCTGACCACCAGGTTGTCGTGCTGTTCGGCCAACTCCTCGACATGGTCAAAAAATTCGCCGCTGCCGTAGGGGGATTCGACCTGCCCGTAGCCGAACAGGTTCAGTTTGGGCAAAAGCTGCTCGCGAAGCAGCTCCAGGCATTTGGGGATGTCGTCCCCCCAGTCGTCGCCGTCGGAGAAGTGGAAGGCGTAGAGGTTCCACTGACTGGGCGGGTAGCGGCTGTCGATGATCCGGTTGCACAATTCGTAAGCGGAGCTGATTTTGGTGCCGCCGCTTTCGCGGGTGTGGTAGAAGCGGTGCTCATCCACCTCCGCGGCGACGGCATCGTGGATGATGTACACCCGCTCGACCCCCTTGTAATGCCGCCGCACCCAGGTGTCGATCCAGAACGATTCGATCCGCACGATTTCCTTGTGTTCGTCGGTCATGCTGCCGGAAACGTCCATCATGAAAAAGATACAGGCGACGGCTTCCGGCTTGGGGACCGGTTTCCAACTGCGGTACTGTTTGTCCTCGCGGATGGGGATGACCACAGGGTTAGCCGGGTCGTAGGTGCCGCTGGCCAATTGCCGTTTGAGAGCGCGGCGGAAGGTGCGTTTGAAGTGCCGTAGCGACTCGGGCCCGACGTTGCGGATGGAGCTGTATCGATTCCGTTCGGTGACGATATTTTTCTCGCCTTTTGGCTCGATGCGGGGAAGCTGGAGCTCCTCGCCGAGGATGTCCGCCAGCTCCTCCAGTGTCAGCTCGACTTCGAGGATGTGGGCGCCGGGATCTTCGCCGGCTTTGGGGTCGCCCCCCTGTTGCGGCGGGGTTAAAGGCTGGCCCGGCTCGCCGGGACCGACGCCGACGCCGCCGGAGTTCTTCTTGCCGTAACGGAACTGTGGCAACTGGATTTGCGGCAGAGGGATCGAGACCAGGTCATTCCCCTTTTTGCCGATCAGCTCGCCGCGGCTGATGTATTTGGACAGATTGCTCTTGATCTTGCCGCGAACGATCTTACGGAACCGTTGCAGGTCCTGCTCGATTTTCTGGCCCACGGTATCCGATGCCTCCCCGAAAGCTGGCGGTGGCTGCGATTATCATCATCGCAGCGATACCCATACCCTCTGATGCATCGTATCCGTTTGCGGGTCTGTGAGTAAAGACCGGTAGGGGCACTCCGTCGTAAAAATGGCGCGGGCTTCATCGCCGGCGCGGCGAAGGTGGCTTGTAATGGCCAGCTACAAGATATGGCGTGCCGGGTGGTTACGGCAAAGCAAGTTGCGTGCCCTGCCGGACGGCTGACAAGCTGCGTTCCAAGCGGTGCACGCCCCAGAGGGAGCGGGGCGGATGGGGGTGCCCTGAGCCGCACCTTCCAGCGCTTATGGCTGCTTCCTTCCGGACCTGACCAGGTTCACACTTTCCGGTCGGTCAGGCCCCCATCCGTCGCGCTCCCGCAGGATGGTCGCCGGGAGGCAAGTTGGTCGTATGCGGACTGCGGCGATCGCTGGTCAACCCAACAGTGTCCTGTGGACGCGACCAGCGGTCACTTCTTGGACTGCCCGCGGGCAAAGATGCTCGCCACGTAGTTGAGCACGTCCGTCGCACTCGACTCATTATAGCCGTAATTGCGGATCAGGCGACTCTTGACCACATCGATTTTCTCCTGCGTCGCCTTGTCCACCACGCTGGATACCAGCGTGCTAAGTTTGATCGTATCCTTCTGGTCTTCGAAGAGTTTCAACTCCAGGGCCTTTTGTAGCCGTTCGTTGGTCCGGTAGTCAAACTTTTTGCCATCGATGGCCAGCGCACCGATGTAGTTCATGATTTCGCGGCGGAAATCGTCCTTGCGGCCTTCGGGAATGTCGATTTTCTCCTCGATCGACCGCATGAGGCGTTCGTCCGGCTCCTCGTTGGCCCCGGTATATTTGTTGCGGACCTTTTCGCGGAGGGTGTAGGCCTTGACATTGTCGATGTAGTTGGCGCAGAGGCGGGCCAGGGCTTCTTCGTCCGCCGCAATCGCCCGTTGCACCTCGTTTTTCACAATGTCTTCGTATTCCTCCCGCACCACCGCCAGCAACTCTTTGTAGTGGCGGTACTGCTCCTCGTCCTTGATCAGGGAGTGGTGCCGCAGCCCCGCTTCCAGCTCGTTCAAGACCATAAACGGGTTGATGTTGTCCTCGTCCGGGTGCGACACCAACGCGTTGCTGATTTTGTCTTGGATGTAGCGAGGGCTGATGCCGGTCATGCCCTCGTTGGGGGATTCCTTTTTCAGTTCGATGACGTTGTCCTCGGTAAATCCGGGGAGGGTCTTACCGTTATAGAGTTTCATTTTCTGCAGCAAGGTGAGGTTGGCGTGTTTGGGCGGCGTTAGCCGAGTGAGCACCGCCCACATCGCCGCCACCTCGATGGTGTGCGGGGCGATGTGCTTGCCTTTGACTTTTTCGGGGTTAAAGTCCTTCTCGTAAATCTTGATCTCGTCGCTGAGGCGGGTGACATAGGGAATGTCGATTTTGACTGTGCGGTCGCGGAGCGCTTCCATGAACTCGTTGTTTTGCAACCGCCGGTACTCCGGCTCGTTGGTGTGGCCGATGATGACCTCGTCAATGTCGGTCTGGGCGAACTTTTTGGGCTTGATCTTGTGCTCCTGAGAGGCCCCGAGCAAGTCATAGAGGAAGGCAACGTCCAGCTTAAGGATTTCGATGAACTCGACCAGGCCGCGGTTGGCGATGTTCAGCTCGCCGTCGAAGTTGAAGGCCCGCGGGTCGCTGTCCGAGCCGTACTCGGCGATCTTGCGGTAGTTGATGTCGCCGGTCAGCTCGGTGGAGTCCTGGTTCTTCTCATCCTTGGGCTGGAAGGTGCCGATGCCGATGCGGTCCTTCTCGGAGAGGATCAGGCGATAGACCTTCACCTCGTTCTCGATCATCTTGAGCCAGTCGCCGTTATACTTCTGCAGGCGCTGGCGGAACTCGAAGCGGCTATACGGGCAGAGGTCCCCCTTGATCTTGATCTCGTAGGGGTAAGGTTTTTTGCACTTGGCGTTCAGCTCAGCGAGGATGACCGGGCGGAACTCTTCGGGGATGAGCTGGAGGGGTTCGCCGTGCATGGGGTCTTTGGTCCAGCCGGAGCCGTCGGGGTTGCGCCAGGCGAAGCTGTAGAGCTGCCCCTCGTCAGTGCGGCTATATTCCTCGAGGCCGCGTTTGAGCATGCGGACGATCGTCGATTTGGCACTCCCCACCGGCCCGTGGAGCAAGATCACGCGGCGTTCGGTGCCGAAGCCTAACGCCGCACTCTTGAAGGTGTTGACCAACTGCATCAGCGGCCGGTCGAGGCCGTAAATGGCGTCGTTGTACTTACTGGCATACTCGGTAAAGAACTTGTAGCGGATGATCTTGTCTTTGTTTTCGTAGACTTCCTCGATGCCGTGGGAGAGGATCATGTCGTAGAGCCGCTGGTAGGCCGTGCGGGTTACGCCCGGATGCTCCAGGACGATGTTGAGGTAATCGGCGAACGTGCCTTCCCAGTGGAGTTTGCGATAATCGCTCGTGTCCAGAGCGGTGCGGAGTTTTTCCAGAATGGCTGTGGCGTGTGTCATCAGAGTCTGGCCCCTTCTGCGTCCAAGCCTTTCGGCCGCGGGTTGAGACGAGTGCCGCTGTGCTCAGACGCCCATCACCTGTGCAGTTCCCCGGCGAGCATGCAACTACGCGGATTACAGTTTACACCAATTGGCACTCGATCCCGCAAGCCGAATTCTGCCCTGTACTCCGTTTCACCCGCCGGGGCTACTGCATTCTACGGGGGGAGCGTCGCAAATTCCAATAGGGAAACGGAGCAAACCCGGCCGAGCGGCGGCGGTCTCCGTCGTGGCGACCCACCAGGCCAGTGCCGTCCCACTCCCGCCTTCCCGTTGAACATACAAACCGGGCGAGCCAACGAGCCAAACTGCCGTAGCCTCCCTGCCCGCCCCATCGCTATCCTACGTGGGACCCCGTTGACCGGTACCGAACAATGGGGTTAGCCGTACTGCAAGCGGCAGCGGCGACCCCGCGGGAACGGAAACCCCGCCGGAGAACACCATCAGGAGTCCCACACATGCGTAACCTGTTTGCCTTGATCGGTTTTGCGGTGGTCACCTTCGCCGTGGTCGGCTGGTACTGCGGCTGGTACCAGCTTTCGGTCAGCACCAACTCGTCCGGCCAGACCGAAATCAAAACTGTTGTGCACACGCAAAAAGTCGCCGACGACTCGACCGCCTTCTTCCAAGGGCTGGGAAAACTGATCCAAGACAAAATGGCCAAAGGGACGGACAAGGGGACCGACCCGGCCGCTGGCCCAGCGACGAAAGATGCGGCGAAGACGCCGAACGGCCCCTCTCCCGCCAACGGCACACCGGTTCCGCCGCCGCCCCAGCGCAACTGAAAACGTCCGTTTGGGCTTTTCCTGAAAGAGCGGTCGTATTATGTGGTCTTGTCGTAAATTCTTTCGTGAAAAACAGTTAAGCTATTGGCCCGGTCGGCGGCTTACGATTTTTGGCCAGTAGGGCGGCCTGGACCTCGGCCGGCAGGAACCGGCCCAGGTCGCCGCCCATCATCGCCACTTGCCGCAGCAGCGAGCTGCTGATGTGGGAGTATTCCTCCTTGGCCATCAAAAAGACTGTCTCGATCTCCGGATCTAAGTGTAAATTCATCAAGGACATAGCAAACTCGTATTCCATGTCGGAGAGGGTCCGCAGGCCGCGGATCATCACTTTGGCGCCGACTTCGCGGACAAACCGCACGGCCAGGCCGTAAAAGCCCTGCACCTCGACGCGTGGCCACTCCCCGGTCACCTGCCGCAACAGGGCGACCCGCTCCTCGACAGAAAACATCGTCTCCTTTTCCGGATTGATGCCCACCCCGACAATCAGGCGATCGTACAGGAGCATGCCGCGTTGGATGATGTCCAGGTGTCCAAAATGGACGGGATCAAATGTGCCCGTGTAAACGGCCCAGCGGGGGTTGAGCGGTTGCGGCACAACAGGTCACCTCGCGGCGTCGAGAAATCGATCGATATCTTCCGGGGTGTTGTAGGCATGGGGACTGACCCGGACACGCCCGGCCCGGACGTTGACGATCACTCCCGCTTCCCGGCATGCTTGCACGATCTCCTTGGCCGGCTTGGACTTATGAATGAGGGAGACGATGCCGGACTTGTGCCCGTCCTGGCGGTCGCTGAACACCGTCCAGCCGCGGCGGCGAGCTTGTTCACAAAGATGATCTGTCAAGTGATATATCCGTCCCTCAATCGCCGTAATTCCTTGCTGCAACAGCAGTTCCAGCGACGCTCCCAGGGCGGTGATCCCGGCAACGTTGTACGCGCCCCCCTCCCACCGCCCGGCGTGGGGCTTGAGTGTGAAATCGATGGTCGAGAAATCCCACTGTCGAAGGACGCTAAAAGCCCCCACCCCCACCGGATGGAGCCGGTCCACCCACTCCCGGCGGATGTAGGCGATGCCCGCCCCCTCCGGACCCAAAAGCCACTTGTGGCCGTCCGCCGCCAGCCCGTCGATCGGCGTCGCCTGAACGTCCAGGGGAATGACCCCCAGCGACTGGATGGCATCGACGAAGAAGAAAATACCCCGGCGGCGGCAGTATTCGCCGATACTGTCCAAATCGTTGCGGTATCCGCTGGCAAACTCGACCGAGGAGAGGGACACCACTCGTGTGCGGCCGTCACAGGCGGCCAGGATATCATCCGTCGAGATGACCGGGCCGCGGCTGGGCACCCGCCGCACCTCCACGCCGCGATCGGCAAGGTTTAGCCACGGATACTGGTTTGCCGGATATTCTTCCTCAGCCAGAACCACATTGTCGCCGGACTGCCAACGCATCCCCTCCGCAATAATGCTGATTCCCCAGGTCGTGTTCGGAATAAAGCAAATATCCTCCAGCGCCGGGGCGTTGATCAGATGGGCGGCCAAGGTGCGAACATAGGCGATGCGGTCCCACCAACGCTTGACAGCAGCCACGCCGTGACGGGCCAGGCTAGCGGCATATTCATGTAGTGCGGCTACCGCTACTTGCGGCAAGGGAGCGACCGCCGCGTGGTCCAAAAACACCCATTCGGCGGTGACTGCCGCAAACTCTTCCCGCAATCGCTGCCACGGATCCATATGACACCGTTTTCCCTCATCCCGGATGTGCGGCGTGGGCACGGCACCGACGCCTGATCAGTGACCGTAACTTCCTCTTCAACGACTAGCCTAAGCTGAATCCTTCCAACTCCTAGTGACGTCCCTGCCCCTCCGGATCCGGCGACAGGCCCGGGTGATGGAGCTGAGCCAGCCGTTCGTATAATTGCCGCTCAGCGGCCTCATTCCATTCAAAATACGGTGGCGGCCGAAACCCCCCTTCCGCATTCAGCTTCGCCCGTGGTGCCGGACTGAACAGCAGTTGCGCCAGCGTCCGTCCCGCCACGCGCAACTCAAAACCGGTCATATCCCGCATCGGCAGCCGCGTGGGCAAATCGGGTACGTAAGGCGTTGGGGCGTCGGTAATTACGATTCGATCCACCAGCAGTTCCTGCGGCGCATCATTCCCAACCAGGGCCATCAGCCGCACCCCTACCTGCCCCGCCGTCCAGCGGGCCGCACGGAGCACAAAACAGGGGGCATACGGCCCAAAATCTACTCCGGCCGGCACTTCCCGCAGTTCCTTAGCAATCCAGCCCTCCTCCAGACTCACAAAACACTGATGCACACAACGGATCTCCTCCAGCCACGATGCGGCATCCATCAGGTACAACTCCTCAGCCCAGAGCACGCCACCGGCCGCCCGCAGCTCCAGCCGGTAGCGGCCCGCCGGCAGGCCCGTCACGTCGATCGACTGCACGATCAGCGACTCGGTCGATTGCCTCTGCAATAAATTCAGGGATATCGGCGATTGCCGCACCAGCTCTTCGGCGTCGTCGCCGGAAACAAGGCACACCGTGAGCCGCACGGCGTCCGCTAGCACCAACGGATACGGCGAGCGGACCCGGGCCGCCACGCACAACCCCTCTAACTGGCCGATGGGAAACCGCCGTGCGTAAACGTTTTTGCCACATATGGTTCCGTACATCGCACCCTGTGATACCTCTAACGAGGCGAGCAGACCGCTCATGGTCAACACGCGCACCGGTATGCGGAAGAGCACGTGCTGCCGCCAGCACAGCTCCGCTTCACACGGCCGCGGCGGACGATGTACGGGAAACACCAGACGGCTCACCCCCCCCTCGATCGGTTCCAACGCCGCGCACGGCAACGGTCCTTCCCCCGGCAGCAACAGGAAAAAGTCCTTGCGTTCCAGCCGACGCAGAGCCAGGTAGACCTCCAAACGGCCCTGATCGCTCAGCCACGGCAGGGCAGGCGTTTCATACGCCTCTTGATGATGCACGACGACCCACCGCACACTCTGGACCGATTTGCGGATCTGACGCAACCGCCACGATTCAGGGGGTTGCCAGCCGAGCCAGTCGTTCAGCCAATGCCACATCCAGATCGTCTCCGGTCAATGTTGTCGGACTTAACGAGCACATCAGGCAGGCCGGGCTGCGCGGAATGGTATAGCGGTAGAACCGCCAGGCTTCCGGAAACACTCCGTCGACCTGCTGCAAGGCCACCAGTACGGATACGCTTGCCGGCACCTGCGACGACTGGAGGCATTCCAGCGTCAGGAGGGCGTGCAGGGAGGCGATGCTATGGATCGCCGCATAGGAGGCGGGGATTGTCATTTCCACCTGTGCGGCCTGGGGATGCGAGTAATCCGGGGGCGGCGTGGGCGGGACCTCGCACACTTCGCGACGCAAATAACTCGCGACGCATCCGTAGCACGGCCCGGTGGGGGTGAAACGATGCACCCAGCCGCCGATGCCGCCGCTGAGCACCTCCCCCATCGTCCACAGGCAGCCCGTTTGACGCATGAGAGCGTCGAAGGCGTATTTGGCCGCCTCGTTGTCGGCCGCACATATCCCGACCGTCGAGCCGCGTGCGGCGTCCAATACCGCCGCCTGGGCGGCTGCGTCCGTGATGTCCGCCGCCACCGCGTGCACTTCGATGTCCGGACGCCGGGCCCGGATCCACGCTGCCGCGCCCTCGATTTTCAATCGGCCGAGCCATTCTGGCCCAAACAGGTGACGGATGAGATTATGCGGTGCCAGCACATCGGGATCGATGATGACAACCCTGTGAACGGCAGGATCACGACACACCATGTCAAGAACGGCCATGCCGCCGCTCCCGACACCGACCTGGAAGATCTGGGCCATGGTCACGGAGTTGCATCGGTTGGGGGCAAAGACTTTCCCGCGTTAGGCAGATGGATGGTAGCGGCGAATCGAACAGGGGATCCTATAGGGCACCCACTAGCAGCACAGCAAAGCCATCATTTCGCCTCGGGCAGGGGCCATTCGCCAGTTACGTGCCAGATTTCGTAGCAAGCCAGCCACCGCCACGCGGCCAATACGGCAAAGACGCACGTATAACGGGCGGGATCCCAGCGACTGGTCGCCCGCGTCGAGCCTTGCCGCCACAGACAGAGGGTCTGTCCCTCTAACAGGTGCGGACAATGCTTCAGGGGCGTGAGGATCCTAGTTTCCGGCGGCACGATCGGATAGCCGGAATGCAGGCGGGTCTCGCAAACGTAAATGTTATGGCAAGGCTTGAGGCGATAAGACAAGACCAGGGACGTATCCTGCCGACGTACGGCAATCCGGTATTCCGGATCACGCCCCTCGTTATAGGCCTCGATGGCCGGTATTTCGACCGTCAACAGGCGTTTTTTGCCCTGTTCGCTGTCGAAAAGGCCCATGTTGCCTTGCCTGCATCGCGGCGCTGCATCTGGCCCGCGGGCACCACCGCCGGCCTGCTCCTGTCGTATGCGGCCGCCTCAACCCCAACAGGTCGCCGGATCAGTAGTGGCAGGGCACCGACTTGACCGCGGTCATCACCTCCTCTTCCGGCAACTCCTCCGCCGTGCCGATAAAGGTGGTGTCCCGACGATCCATCAGCAGCGCCAAGCCACGGTCAGCGTTGCCACGCAAGGCCGCCAACAATTGCCGACGCTCTGCTTCAGCCAATGGACGAAAATCCATAGCACCCTCCTTTCCTCATAAGCAACCGCCTTGGCGGACTCGCCAGCCGCATCGCCAGGAGGGGCCGTCCCAGCGGGAATATCTAGCCCAACTGTCCTGCCGGACGACCCATTGGCCTGCAATGCCGATTACTGGTGTTCGCGCCGCAGGGGGAAGCTGCCGGCCCCGCACAACGGTTACAAGCGACAGCTCCCCTATAACCATCATAACCCGCTTCAGGCAGAGTACAAGGCGACTCTGGCCGAAAAATCCTTACAATACATTTAAAATTGTTCGATGAAATTGTTTTTTGCGGCGTGTCCTCCATCTGCTGTCGGAGCGGCCACAACAGACTTGGCCGCACCCATTTGCGACCACTATCCCTATCAGGGATGCAATCGTGCGTGGACCCCCATCAACCCAGCCGCCGCAACGATCCCCGCGACGATCCGCTGCATCGCCGATGCATGGAACTGGCTATCGCCCAAGCCGAATTGGCCGCGACGATCGATGAAGTCCCGGTTGGCGCGGTGGTGGTGCATCCGGAACGCGGGGTGATCGCGGCCGCCCACAACGAGCGGGAGCTGCGGTCGGACCCCACAGCCCACGCGGAGATCCTGGCCCTGGCCCGCGCCGGACAACACCTTGGAACGTGGAGGCTGGATCGCTGCACGGTGTATGTGACCCTCGAACCATGCCCGATGTGTGCGGGGGCGCTGGTCAACGCCCGCGTGGCGATGCTCGTTTACGGCGCGGACGACCCCAAAGCCGGCGCCTGCCGCACCCTCTTTACCATCCCGGAAGATCCACGCCTCAACCATCGTTTAACCATTGTGGGCGGCGTGATGGCCGATCGCTGTGCCGCCTTGCTCAAGGACTTCTTCGCAAAAAAACGAAACCGGCGACAACCCGGTCGGCCGCCGTGTGGCCCGGATCCCCTCCTCAACGGTTGACCGATCATCTGCACGATCCTACACAGATTTCAAAACTTCAAAGTCGTTTCTACAGTTACGGGATGGCTTGACTGATCAATCCGAAACACATTTCCAGCGAATATATCATGCCGGAGATGAAAATTCATCCATGAGCATAATCGAAAGCCGAGTGACATGACACAAGATCGTGGTTTGGTAGCGTCACAGGCGTAGCGACGTCTGACAACGATGACCGCTAACAATAGACATACGCAATGATTGCTATTCAGCGGCGGTCGACGGTATGGGGTGTAGCCAAGCCTGAGGCGGTCGCCGCATAGGGCGAATGGCCAACAGCTCAGCAAAAGATGAGTCGGTAATGCCGGTGACGAGTATTTATTGACCGGCCGCCGGCGGGTCCTGGGAGGGCCGCAGGACCTTGTTGACCGACTCCAGCAACCGCTCCATGGCAAACGGCTTGCGGATGTAATCGACGACGCCGAGGTACTCGGCATAGGCCTTGTGACGGCTTCCCTCGTTGGCGGTGATCATGATAATTGGCGGAGCGTTGGGCTTGTCCCGGAAATGTTCCAACACAGGGAACCCCCCCATCCGCGGCATCATCATGTCCAAAATGACCAGGTCCGGCCGATGGGTGTAGATCATCTGCTTGCCTTGATGACCGTCGGTCGCATGCATCACCCGGTATCCCTGCCGCTCCAGCACCAGTTTCAGTCCTTCTACCATTTCCCGGTCATCGTCGACGATCAGGACCAGTTTTTGGGTTCGGGCCGGTGCGGCAGCGGCCGGCATTGAGGCGTTTGCAGGGCCGGCGGCCGCACCGCCAGTCGCGGCAGCAAAGGTGGACGGCCGATCGGCCGCCGTTCCTACAATCGGTTCAGCCCCGACGGGGCGGCGGTGGGTTTCACTCATCATGGTAACTCCTCGCTCTCGGATTTTCTGGTACGATAGTGGAACTGCAGCCGCAACACAAGTTTTTCTTCCAACGTATGCATCCTCCCGTTGATTTTCTCGATGCATCGGACACACTATCGTCAACAGACCGGCAAACACCGACGACCATGAACCATTTTACGATCTTGACCAGCGGCAGCCGTGGCAACGCCGCCTTGTTGGAAGTCAACGGCCGCGGCCTGCTGATCGATTGCGGCTGCGGCCCCCGTACCTTGACCCAACTGCTTCGCCACATCGGCCGCCGCTGGGCCGATGTACATGCTGTTGTGCTCACCCATACGCACCGCGATCACTGGAACGATCTGACTTTCAAACACCTGCACGCCTGTCACATTCCCGTCTGGGTGCATGCAGAACACCGCCACTACCTCCGCCGCCACGCGGAGTCGTTTTTTCTGCTCGAAAAAAACGGCCTGACGCCGGAATATCCCGCTCGCTACCCGTTCCAGCCCTGGCGTGGTCTATCGATCGTGCCGATTGAGGTTTCGCACGACGCAGTCCCCACGTTTGCTTTCCGGATCGAAACGGCGGTCCATCCGGCGTCGGCGGCCTCGACGCCGCGGCCGCTGACCATCGGTTATGCCGCCGACCTGGGATGTGCGAGTGCCCCCCTACAGGAAGCGTTGCAGGATTGCTACATATTGGCCCTTGAGTTCAACCACGACGTGACTATGCAACTGAATAGCCGCCGGCCGCCTTTCCTGATCCAACGCATCCTGGGCGACCGCGGCCACCTGTCCAACGACCAGGCGGCAGCGCTATTGCACAAGATCCTCTCCCTTTCCCGATCGCCCCCCGCGTACCTGGTCCAACTGCACCTCAGCGAGGAGTGCAACACCCCTCCAAAAGCCCGGGCGGCCGCAGTCCGGGTCCTCAACGCCTTCCAGGCTACCACCGCTTTGATCACCGCACGCCAGCATCAGCCGAGTCCGACGATCGAACTGTGAGATTCTTCCTCTCCCGCCAAAAAGTCTACGCACCGTACGGTCAACCAACCCGGCATAAACGGTCCCGTCCGGCGACATCGACCTTGCCACCTCTTCGGCGACGGGGGAGCGTGGCACGGTGGCTGCCTTTCGGACAACAGTAGCCTTGTCACGTCAGAACAATTCTGCGGGATATATGGATCGTAACGACCGTTCCAAAAAACGCGGACGGATCACTTGCATCTGCCGGCAAGCCATGACGCGGGTAGACGCCGATACCGGACGTGTCCACACTTGGCGATGGGACTCATTGAGGAGGAACAGTCATGGCCGCGACGGCGATACGGCGTGCAATTTGGGCCGGTTTTGTCACCATCTGCGGCGGAGCGGCTGACCGCCCGGCCTTGCCCACCACCCCGCAGGTTCCGTCCCCTGTACTGCAGCCGGTTGTAGACAACAAGTTGACCCGACATCCCCTTCCTGAAGTCTCCACCGTCATTACGGCGTCTCCATCGTTGCCGGCACGTCGCGGCGTGACCCCGACTGCCTGTCCGCCGCTGCCCGCTGGCCCTACCCAGAACACTTACGGAGAGCCATACGCCTCAGTGATTCCCGGTTCACCGATTAAAAATTGGCTGTTTTACTGCCCCACCAGCGGTAAAGCCCTCCCCTGTTTCCGGCCGCACCCGTATGTGGGTCCCATAACCGGCGTTTACCCTTGCAATGAAAACGCCGCGACCGGCGGGCCCGACTGCAACTGTCCGTCGAACGTCCCTCCTCCGCGGCCTCAGACCCTGCCGCCGAACGCATCCCAAACCGACGGGCCAATGCTGCCACAGGGGAATACCCCGGTCTCGACCGCGGCTCCTGGACACGCCGCCCGCCTTGTACACGTCGCTGACCGCAACACATTGCCGGTCAATACTTTAGGACGTTTTCGCTTCGCCGGGCGGGACTATCCGTGCCCGGCCCATTACGTTCCGCCGGCTCGCGGGTTTTGGAATACCCCTACCCCGCCGGGCGAAACGGCGGTGCTCCGTTGGGTCGTCCCGGCGGCAGAGGAGTCCGTTCGCACGTCCGCCCCAACAAGCGGCGATTCCGGAAAAGCGGCCGTTCTGCCGAACGGAGCTGTCCACGCCCGATGGTAAGTGCTAACCTCTGAATTGCCAACTATTTACCTTTGCCACCGCCAGTGGGGCTTGCCGGCGGCGTCGGCATTCCGGCCGGGCTACTGGGGACACCCGGCGGCTGGATATGCTCCCCGTTGGACGGATACGGCAACTCTTCCGGCGATCCAAGCGGCGACGGATTCAGGGAAGCCGGCAATGTCGGGATCCCCGTAGTCGGCGGGCAAGGAATCGGCTGGCCGGTGACCCCGTCAAAGCACCGTTCCCCCACGGGAATACCACCCACCGGTTGCGTCGCCGCAGGGGATCGCAGCCGCGAGGAGAACCATCCGCTCCGTGGCTCGCAGCGGGAATGGTTGCAGAGCCGGCATCCTGACGCCACCACGGTTGCGGCAAGCATGACTCCCACTATCCATCTGCGGCCGTACATGATCGTTCTCCCAACTCCTGGCCGGGCCATCCGGGCAGCCTTCACCGGAAGTGTCACGGCGTATTTAATGTGCATTTTGATCGGGCGGCAGTCGATAACAATAGGAAAAGCGGGGCTTCCCTGACACTTTGCGTCAATCTGCAACGGTACGGCCCGTATAGCCCGCAACGGAGGTGCCAACCGTACAGTTTTACAATATTTATCGACGAAACAGCGTTTTGCGGTTCCCCGAAGGACTATTGGGGCGACGTCCACCCTACGCTGGAAGCGGCCATGACATGGCTTGACGTCGCCGGAACCTGCGGCGATAATCGCCAAGCGATGCTTTATGCGACCGAATCGATCGGCGTGCAACTGGTGCACGGCGTGGCCCGGTTGCGTTTTTGCTTCCCCGGCTGGCCCGCCAATGCCATCGATGCGGATGTGTTGGGCGAATGGGAGCGGGCACTGGACGCCGTGACGCGGTCACCGGCCCGCGTCCTGGTGGTAGAATCGACCCACCCCTACGGCTTCATCACTGACTGGAACCCGAACTGTTTCAAGAGCTTACGTCACCCGGCCGATCGGGCCGCCCTGGCCTGGCGCGGCCAAAACCTCCTCCGCCAACTGACCGAGTGGGAGGGATGTACCGTCGCCGTGCTCGACGGAACCTGTCTGGGCGTCGGTCTGGAATTGGCGTTGGCCTGCGACTACCGCCTCGCGATCGCCCGCCCGGTTACGAAAATCGGACTCCCTCACGGGATGTGCTGCTTCGGCGGCAGCGTCCTGCTGCGGGAACGGTTCCCCCGCCGGGTGTGGCACGTCCTCCACGACGAGCGGGTTGTCTCGGCCCGCCGGGCCGCCCAGGTGGGACTGGTCGACCGGTGCTGCTTGCCGTCTGAGCGAGGTTTTTACCTCCAATTGTTACTTGATCGTTTAGACAAACGACCACGCAAACGTCCATTGCCGGCGAGTTGGGCCGGATTGGCTCACGAACGCCGCCGGTTCGGTCATTGGCAACCGCCCCTGGCCGAGTGGGACGGCGGACCGGGGAATCCAGCATCATCGTATCCGCTTGTCCCGCAATCTGTTACGATCGGCGTGGTCGGCGAGTGTCCTGAGTTGGACGAACTGCTCGCCGAAGCGTTGCTGCACGGCCACAGTCTGCGGCTGGTCGACGCCTCCGCCACGCGTTATCGGCAATTGTGCCAAGTCCTTCACCGGCAAGGATTTTTGGACGACGCGGAACGTGATGACTGTCTGCGTCGGATTGCTGCCGTGCCAACCGCGGCGGAAACTGTACCCGTTGCAATCCTCATCGTGGCTGCCAATGTGCCGCAAGCGACGTGGCTACGGTATGCCCAAATTGCCCGGCAAGCAGTGGTACTCGGGATCCAGTCCTCCAACGGTGGCCCCTCCCACCTCCCGCCGCCGGGACCGCCCCATGTGATGGATCGGTTCTATCGGATGTATCTGCTGACGCCGCAAGCGGTTGCGATCGCTCCCCTGCTGCCGGGGTTACCGCAGCGGCTACAATTCCTCCGGGGATGGTTCAGCGAACTGGGAGTACAAACGTTGATATTACCTCCAGCCGCCCAACTGCTCCCGCAAGCGGCCTGAACGCCGGGGTTCCGTACACTCATGCCCACACCGAACTCCAATCGCCCATCCGACCCGCCAGCCGATTTGCCGGACAAATGTCAGCCCAAGCCGAACAACAAGCGGCGAGGCAAACTCCCACCCGCCCGCGTGCGGGCCTTGGCCATCAACAACCTCCTGGCCCAGCTTTACCCCGCCCCCCATACGGCCCTCCGCCACGATAACCCGCTGCAACTCCTGGTCGCCACGATACTTTCGGCACAATGCACCGACGAGCGGGTCAACCAGGTCACCCCCGCCTTGTTTGCCCGCTACCGCACCGCCGAGGACTTTGCCCACGCGGATCCGGCCGAGCTGGAAGCCTTGATCCGCCCGACCGGTTACTACCGCAACAAGGCCCGCTTGATCCGGGCCTGCTGCCAGCAGCTCGTCGAACGCTTCGGCGGTCAGGTCCCGCGAACCCTCGAGGAGCTGACCTCCCTGCCCGGCATCGGCCGTAAGACCGCAAACGTCGTTCTCGGCGACGCTTACGGCATCCCCGGCATCACCGTCGACACGCACGTGCGGCGGCTATCCCGACGCTTGGGGCTGACCCGCCACCACGACCCGGTCAAAATCGAGCTAACCCTTATGAAGCTCATCCCCCCTGCGGAATGGTCGGCCTTCAGCCACCGCCTGATCTTGCATGGACGCGCCGTCTGCCATGCTCGCAAGCCAAAATGCGATAGCTGCATCCTCGCCGCGTTGTGCCCCAGAATCGGCGTCCCTCCTACAAGCAGCCCCCGCCCGGGCGCCCCCCGTCCTAGAGTTTTCCCCCGAGGTGGTTCTCCCAAAGCTGCCTCAGCGGAGAGTGGTTCCCTCCCGGCCGTTTCCCGCAAGCATGGCTCCGGCGAGGGTGGTTCCCACCAGGACGACTCCCAAGAGGATCCCCGCGGGTCTAGTTCCCGGAGGGGAACCAGCGTGTATGGTTCCCGCAGGGTGAGTCCTGCAAAAACCTCCCCCCAACAACTGCCGTCAAACCGAAAAAATCCTAACCGCTGACCCTGCAATGATTTACGACACTTACACCCTCCTGGACCGCTTCCTCCGCTACGTGCGGATCGATACCCAGGCCAACGAAAAGGCCGCCACCTACCCCAGCAGCCCCGGCCAGCTTGTGCTGGGAAAGATGCTGCGGGACGAGCTGCTGGCGATGGGTATCGCCGATGCCGTGCATAACGAGCACGGCCTGGTCTTTGCCACTATCCCTGGAAGCGTTCCGGGAGCGCCGACCATCGCCTTTGTCGCCCACATGGATACCAGCCCCGAGACATCCGGTCACAACGTCCAGCCGATCGTCCACCGCCATTACGACGGCACGGACATCGTCCTGCCCGGCCATCCGCAACGCGTCATCCGGGTCGCCGACAACCCCGAGCTGGCCGCACTGAAGGGGAAAACCATCATCACCACCGACGGCACCACCCTGCTGGGAGCGGACGACAAGGCCGGCGTGGCGGTCATCATGGAGACCGCCCGGATTCTGGCAGAAAACCCCTCCATCCCCCACGGCCCGATCCGCATCGTTTTCACATGCGACGAAGAGATCGGCAAAGGCGTCGCCCATCTCGAGCCGGAGCAGATTGGGGCCGTCGTCGCCTATACCCTCGACGGAACCGGCGTCGGTGAAATCGAGGCGGAAACCTTCTCCGCCGACCTGGCGGTCATCACCATCAGTGGCGTAAACATCCACCCGGCAATCGCTTACGGCCGCATGACCAACGCCATCCGTTTGGCCGCCAAGTTCCTCGAGCGGCTGCCACAACGCAACTGGAGCCCGGAAACCACCCGCGACCGCGAAGGGTTCATTCATCCCTACGTCATCGAGGGGGGCGTGGCAGAGGTCAAAATCCGCTGTCTGTTACGCGATTTTGAAACGGAAAAGTTGGCCGAATATGCCGGCTGGCTGCAAGAGATCGGTCGTCAAATCGAGCGGGAATTCCCGGCGGCGCGGGTCCGCATCGACATCCATCACCAGTACCGGAACATGCGGGACGGGATCGCCCGCGAGCCCCGCGCCGTCGAATACGCCGCCCAGGCTGTTCGCCGAGCGGGGCTGGAACCGCAATTCCGCAGCATCCGCGGCGGCACCGACGGCGCTCTGTTAACCGCCAAGGGACTCCCCACCCCCAACCTCTCCTGCGGCGAACACAACTTCCACTCCCCCCTCGAGTGGACCTGCCTGGAGGAGATGGACGCCGCCGTGCAGGTGCTCATCCACCTCTGCCAAATCTGGGCCGGCCATTGAGCTGCATTCCATCCTAGGCTGGGTCGAATCTTAAGCACTCCAATCATAATCTGTCTGGAAGAGAGCAATAAAGTGTTCCGCTTGCGGCATCTCCATTCAAGGGTGAAATATCTATGCAGGGATGACGCCCAGCTCCCGGCCCACAGTGGTAAACGCCGCGATCGCCTGGTCGATATGCTCGCGGGTATGGGCGGCGGACACCTGCAGGCGGATGCGGGCCTGGCCCCGCGGCACGACCGGATAGCTAAACCCGATCACATAAATGCCCCGCTGCAGCAGGGCGTCGGCCATCCGGCTGGCGAGGGCCGCGTCGCCGAGCATCACTGGCAGGATCGGCGTCGGCCCTGGCTTGACGGTGAATCCGGCCGCTTCTAGCCCGGCCCGCAGCTGCTGTGTATTATCCCGGAGCCGGACCCGCAACTCATCGGCCTGGTCGATCAGGGCGAACGCCTCCAGTGCGGCGGCGGCCAGGGCCGGCGGCACGCTGTTGGAAAACAGATACGGCCGCGAACGGTTCCGCAACCAATCGACAATGGCTTGGGAGGAGGCCGTAAACCCGCCGCTGGCCCCCCCCAACGTCTTGCCGAGCGTTCCGGTGATGATGTCCACCCGCTCGAGCACGCCCAGTTCCTCGGCGGCGCCACGACCGGTCGGACCCAAATGCCCCGTGCCGTGGCAATCGTCGATCCCCACCGCCGCACCGTAGCGGTCAGCCAGCTCGCAAATTACCGGCAGGTTGGCCAGGTCGCCGTCCATGGAAAACACCGAGTCGGTGAAAATCAGCTTGAACCGACAGGATCGGGCCTCTTCCAGCTTGGCCCGCAAGTCGTCCATGTCGTTGTGCTTGTAACGGAACCGCTGGGCCTTGCATAAGCGGATGCCGTCGATGATCGAGGCATGGTTCAGCTCGTCGGACAAAACGGCGTCCGCCTCGCCGAGTAGCGGCTCGAACAGCCCGCCGTTGGCGTCGAAACACGACGTGTACAGGATGCTGTCGTCCTTGCGGAAGAAACGGGCGATCCGTTCCTCCAATTGTTTGTGGATGTTTTGGGTGCCGCAGATGAAGCGGACGCTGGAAAGGCCGTACCCCCACTGCTCCAGCCCCGCGCGGGCGGCGGCGACAATCCGCGGATGGTTCGCTAGCCCCAAATAATTGTTCGCACAGAAGTTAATGACCGTCCGGCCATTGACCGTGATTTCCGCCCCCTGCGGCGTCTCGATGTACCGCTCCGCCTTGTAAAGCCCCTGGGCCTTGAGTTCCTGTAGCTGGCTCTCCAGATAGGCATTCAGTGCTTGTGCGACCATAACGTGCTCCCTGCGATCAGATTGACCTCACCGGGAGGCCGACCCATACGATCCTGTGCACCAACTGTGATCCTCAATCGAACCGCGCCCCTCCATTGGGTTCGTGATCGCTCATTCATTTCTCCACGGCTCGCTCGTCGCGGGTTTCGATACGGAACGGTTGCCAGATGTGGGGTCGGGCCAGCGGTTCGATGTGCAGCACCATTTCCCCCTTTTTGAAGACACGCACCGAACCGGAGGACTGGCTGACCACAAAGGCCACGGCGTTGGTGTGTTTGCTGATCGCCGCGGCGGCCAGGTGCCGCGAGCCAAACCCCTTGTGCAACTTGATCCCTTCGACGCGGGCGTTCAGATGCAAGCAGGCAGCCTCGGCGATCCCGTCGCTGCTGATGAGGATGGCTCCATCCAGCTTGGCAATCTCCTTGATCTGCTCGCGGACATCGCGTTTGCGGACGTCCCGTTCGGCCCGGCTGTAACCGCGAAAGGGGTTAAAGTTCTGATAACGGGACAGGCTCAGCACCCGCCGCGTATCCCCGACGACCAGGATCGTGCCGATGGGTTGTCCTTCCCGACCCTCGCGGCCGATCTCGGTGGCCAGCTCGACCACGGCCCGCAGCACGTCCAACGGGGCGGTGTCAGCCAGTGGCCGCAGGTCCTGGGAGGTCATGCGCTCCAGGTGCTCGCCCAGATGGATGACACTGAGGGTATCCACCGGCTCTGGTCCCTTTTCCAGGGTGGCGATGCCGTTATAGAGAGCCACCAGGTGGGCGCCAGGTTGGAGGTGCTCTTCGGACAAGGCTTGCAGCAAGGCCTCGTTCATCACTTCTTGCACCGGCCGCGGTACGGCGTCCAGCTCGATGACCACGCATTCGCCGCGGTCGCGCAACGAACGGGTCAGGGCAGGGTTGTCCGCCGCGACGATCAGCTTGCAGCCAGCCAAGACGCGGAAGACGTCGTCCCACGGCACGCTGGTTTCCGGGACCAACAGCACCGCATCGGCCGGCAGCATGTGTGCCAGCTCGCGGGCCGCTTGCAACAATGCGATGGTCTGCGTCGGTAAGTTCATACCCCGTATGCACTTCTTCGATGGATGTGGTCCCTGCGGTCACTCTATCCGGTCTCGGAAGCATCGACCAGAAAACTGTGTTGCCTCCACCGTCACACCCGCATGCGTCCACCCGGCGATGCTCCCTGAAGCGGCGACGTGGCACGTCATGCCCTGGCCGAAGTAGCTTCGACGGACATCACCGGCGAATCGGGGCTCGCCGCATCGCAGGTGTCACGGCCGACCCGGGATGTCGCACTCCGGCTTGTGCGACGGTACGGCAGCGGCGAAAATAGATTCAGGTCCGCACCTGTCGGCGGCAGTCCCCGCCACGGCCGCTATCGGGACCTGCACCGGAGCCTTCGATGCACGAATCGATCCTTGACACAATCGGCCGCACCCCGCTGGTGCTACTGCAACGGGTCACGCAGGGTCTGAAGGCCCGCGTGGCGGTGAAAGTCGAATCAGCCAACCCCGGCGGCAGCATCAAGGACCGGGTAGCTTTGGCAATGATTCTGGACGCTGAACGGAACGGCTGGCTCAAACCGGGCGGGACAATCATCGAGGCCACGGCGGGCAACACCGGCGTCGGTCTGGCGATGGTTGCCGCCGTGCGGGGTTACCGGTGCATCTGCGTTTTACCCGATAAAATGTCGCGGGAAAAAATCGCCCTACTGCGGGCTTACGGCGCGGAAGTGGTCATCACCCCGACCAACGTGCCGCCGGACTCGCCGGAAAGCTACAATGGCGTGGCCGATCGCCTCGCCCGCGAGATCCCTGGCGCCTGGCGGCCCAACCAGTTCGGCAACCTGACCAACCCGGAGATCCATTACCTGACCACCGGGCCGGAGATCTGGGAGCAGACACGTGGCAAAGTCACCGTCTTCGTCGCGGGGGTCGGCACCGGCGGAACCATCAGCGGCGTCGGCCGCTACCTCAAGGAACGTAACTCGCACATCCGCGTAGTCGGGGCCGACCCGGAAGGCTCCGTACTGTCCGGCGGCACACCCAAACCGTGGAAAGTGGAAGGCATCGGCGAGGACTTTGTCCCCAAGACCCTCGCCAGCCAGTATATCGACGAATGGGAGCGGATCAGCGACGCCGAGTCGTTTCACGTGGCCCGGCAATTGGCCCGACGGGAGGGACTGCTCTTGGGCGGCAGCAGCGGCACCAACGTGGCGGCGGCCCTGCGGTATGCCCGCCGCCTAGGACCGGAGCATCTGGTGGTGACCATCGGCTGCGACACCGGCCGCAATTACCTCAGTAAGTTCTTTGATGACCAATGGTTAGAGCAAAACCAGCTCACCTATCGCGAGACACCCCGCTACTCCGCGGCGGACCTGTTGCGGCGGCGCGGCCCGCGGCCCCTGATCATCGTCCGTCCGGACGACACCGCCGAGACTGCCATCCAGCTTATGGAACAGCGGGGCGTCTCGCAGTTGCCCGTGCTAGAAAATGACCTGGCCATCGGCAGCGTCCAGGAGATCACCTTGGCCCGCCTGCTGCACGACGGCCGCGACCCCCGGCAGGTAACCATCCGCGAAGTGATGGCCCGCCCCTTGCCGCTGGTCGATGTGATGACGGACCTGGACGAGGTGTACCGCCTGCTGATGGCCGGCTATAGCGGCGTGCTGGTCACCGAGCAGGGTCGGGTGGTCGACATCATTACCCGCATCGATTTGATCCAGTACTGGGACGAGACGCGAGCCGCCACAAACCCGACGGACTGAACGTTGAGATCAGTTCTCGATCACACGCTGACGCCGCCGCGGCGGTGTTGAACGGAACCCGTTACAGGAAAAAGAGTTGCACAATGAAGGACTATCACGCTCTCGGGTTCAGCACGCGGGCCATCCACGCGGGGCAGGAGCCGGATCCGGCCACCGGGGCGACCATCCCGCCGATCCATGTGACCACCACCTACACGCAGTCCGCCCCCGGCGTCCACAAGGGTTACGAATATAGCCGCAGCGGCAACCCCACGCGGGCGGCCCTCGAGACTGCCTTGGCCGCCCTGGAAGAAGGGGAGCGGGCGTTGGCCTTTGCATCCGGCCTGGCCGCCACCACGGCGGTGTTTGCCGCCCTGCTACGGCCGGGGGACGAAGTGCTGGCCCCCGCCGATCTGTACGGCGGCACCTATCGCCTGCTGGAAAAGGTCTTCCGCCCGTGGGGGATCACTGCCCGCTACGCGGAGGACACCACGCCGGCCAGCTTCGAGGCCCTGATCACGCCGCAGACCAAGTGGATCTGGATCGAAACGCCGACGAATCCTTTGCTGCAAATTATTGATATTTCAGCACTTGCGGAAGTGGCCCACCGGCGGGGCGTACGTCTGGCCGTGGACAACACCTTTGCCTCGCCGTATCTGCAACAGCCCTTGCGGCTCGGAGCCGACCTGGTCGTCCATAGCACGACCAAGTATCTCGGCGGGCACTCGGACGTCATCGGCGGCTGCGTGGTCGGCCCGCGGGAGCTGCTCGAGCCGGTGCAGTTCTACCAGAACGCCGCCGGGGCCGTGCCGGGACCTTTTGATTCCTATCTGGTTTTACGTGGTCTAAAAACGTTAGCCGTAAGGATGGAGCGACACTGTGCCAACGCCGCACACCTGGCGGAGTGGCTCCAGACGCACCCGGCTGTCGAGAAAGTGTACTATCCCGGCCTGCCGCAGCATTCTGGGCATGCGATCGCCGCCCGGCAGATGCGGCATTTCGGCGGGATGATCGCCGTTAGCCTCCACGGCGGCGGGGCGGCGGCCCGACAGTTCCTCACCCGCTTGCGGGTCTTCAGCCTGGCCGAAAGCCTCGGCGGCGTCGAATCCCTTGCCTGTCACCCTGCTACCATGACCCACGCCAGCATTCCGCCGCAGTACCGCGAAGCCCGCGGCATCCACGACGGCTTGGTACGGCTGAGCGTCGGCATCGAGGACGTGCAGGACCTCCAGCGGGATTTGGAACAGGCATTGCAGGCGTGCCTGTAAACCGGCTCATCCACCGATCTACCGCTCCTACCATTTGTGAGGTATCTGGGACCTGATAGTCGCAAGTCATTGCCGGCAAAGCGGTTGCGTCGAACCACCTCAATCGTCCGGCATCACTTCGACCAGCACGTCGAAAAAGGTGGCGCCGCCGCCAATGTCCGTCAGGGCGGTGCTGGTGACGGCGTTGCCATTGTGACCGTCGGGACTGTAGCGTTGCCACCAGCAGCCGAGGGCGACCACTACGCCGGGCCGGACGTTTTCGCCGACTTTGGCCTTGGCCCGGAAGCGGCCGCGATCGTTGTAGGCGACCACCCACTCGCCGTCGCGGATGCCGCGGGCGGCCGCATCCACCGGGTGGATCTCCAACGTCCGCTCGCCGGCCAGTTGCCGCAGCGAGTCCACGTTGACGAATGTGGAATTGAGAAACGACGGTTGCGGCGGCGTCAGCAGTTGCAACGGGTATTGGCGGGCACGCTCTGGGCAGGTCTGCGGGTCCTCATGGGGCGGGACATAGTGCGGCAGCGGGTCGCGGCCGGCCTGGGCTTCGCGGGCTGAGTACAACTCACATTTGCCCGATGGCGTCGGGAACTGTCCCTGGGCAAACGGCGCCCAGGGCCGGGGCAGCCGCAGCCGCTGCGGCCCGGCCCGCAGTTGCTCCAGCGTCAAGCCCGCTAGCGTCCCCTCCCCCTTGAGAGCCAATCGGGCCAATTCCTCATCGCTGACGGCAAATAACTCCTCTTCCATGCCCATCGCCCGGGCCAACAGCCGGAACACTTCTGTATTCGGCTTAGCCTCTCCCAACGGGGCAATCGCCGGATTGTTCGCCTGTACGTAGAGATGACCGTAACTGCCGTGGATGTCAAAGTGTTCGAGCTGGGAGGTGGCGGGCAGCACGATGTCGGCGTACAGGGCGGTGTCCGTCAGGAACAGGTCGTGCACGACGGTAAACAGGTCGGGCCGGGCCAGGCCGCGGCGGACGCGGTTCTGGTCGGGGCAGACCGCCGCCGGATTGGAATTGTATACGAACAGGGCCATGACCGGCGGCCCGGGCAGCTCCCCGAGCAGGGCCTCCGCCAACTGCACCATGTTGATTGTCCGCGTCCCGGGAGGCACCAAGTCGGGACGGCTCAAGGCATCGTCGTCGAAGTCGTAGGCCTTGCTGGTGCTGAGCAAGGCGCCCGCACCGGGGTAGCGCCAGTCGCCAGTGATGGCCGGCAGGCAAGTGATGGTCCGCACGGCCATGCCGCCGCCGCCGTGACGTTGCAGGCCATAGTTGAGCCGGATCAGGGCCGGCCCGCCAAACAGCTGCCGGGCGCAAGCGTATTCGCGGGCCAGCCGTTCGATATCCGTTACAGCCAAGCCGGTGATCGCGGCGACCCGTTCCGGCGGATAGTCCCGCCGTACCCGCTCCTGCAGGGCCTCGCCGCCGATGCAGTACCGTTGCAGGTAGTCGTAATCCTGCCAGTTTTCCCTGAAAATGACGTGCATCAGGCCTAAAGCCAGTGCGGCGTCAGTGCCCGGCCGGATGGGTAGCCACCAATCCGACTTGGCCGCTGTCGGCGAACGATACGGGTCGATCGTCACGACCCGGGCACCCCGCCGCCGGGCCTCATGCTCGATCGACCAGAAATGGACATTGGTGACCGCCGTATTCGAGCCCCAGTTGATGATGTAACGGCAATCCACCGCCGCTTCGGGGTCGACCATCGCCCGGGTCCCAAGGGTGATGTTGCACCCCGCCGCGCCGGCCGTTGCACAAATCGTCCGGTCCAGAAGGCTGGCGCCCAGGCGATGGAAAAACCGCCGGTCCAGCGAAGCGTACATCAGCTTGCCCATTGTCCCGGCGTAGCTGTAAGGCAAGATGGCCTGCGGACCGTACCGCTCGATGATCCGGCGGAACTCCTGGGCGATCGCCGCGATGGCGTCGTCCCAAGAGATACGCTCGAACTGCCCCGAGCCTTTGGGACCCGTCCGTTTCAGGGGATACAGCAGCCGCTCCGGGTGATAGACGCGTTCCAGGTAGCGGGCCACTTTCTGGCATAGGAAGCCGCGGGTAAAGGGGTGCTCAGGGTCGCCCGCCAGGCGGACGGCCCGGCCTGTGCGGGTATCGACCGTGACCACCCAGCCGCAACTGTCCGGGCAATCGTGGGGACATACCCCCTTGATGACCTTCAGCTCTGTTGTCATGACAGGACCCGCGTCCGGAACTCGTTCCAGTGACTATTACTGGTCATCATATCCGCCATCAATCGCTGCTGAAATGCGGGAAAAATCAAAATGCCGTGCGGCCACAACTCCATGCGGCACAAACAGAACGTGATGTCCACCACGACCAGATGATGAGCTGGAACTCGTCAGAGACGCCGCGAAATGATAGGCTATGTGGTATTGAGCACCAACCGATTGCGCGGCCCAGGTGAACCATCGCCCGCATGAGACAGCGGATCGGCCTGGCGCGTCGGAGAGCGACTGCCTATGCCGGAACCGACGACGACGGCGGAATTTCTGGAGCTGGTCCGACTCAGCCAGCTCGTACCGCCGGACCGCCTGGAGGAAGTCCTGCGGCGGCATACTCAAGTTGGCACCCTGCCCCGTCAGATCGACCCTTTGGCCAACCTGTTGATCCGCGAGGGATTGCTCAGCTACTTCCAGGCCAAACAGCTCAAACAGGGGCGGTACAAGCGGTTTGTCATCGCCGGAAAGTACCGCCTGCTGGAGCTGGTCGGCGTCGGCGGCATGGGTGCCGTTTACCTGTGCGAACATACCCTCATGCACCGCCTGGTGGCCTTGAAAGTCCTGCCGCTTGAGAAATTGACCGATCCGTCCAACGAAGAACGCTTCTACCGCGAGGCCCGGGCCGTCGCCGCACTCGATCATCCCAACATTGTCCGGGCCTACGACATTGACCAGTATGAACGGCTCCACTTCCTGGTGATGGAATATGTGGACGGCACCAGCTTGCAAGAAATTGTCGCCCGTTATGCCCTGGAGCGGCGATGGTTCGACCCCCTGCGGGCCGCCCACTACATCGCCCAGGCCGCCCTCGGTCTCCAACACGGCCACGAACTCGGCATGGTCCACCGCGACATCAAACCCGGCAACCTCTTGCTGGACCGCCAAGGGGTCATTAAGGTTCTGGACATGGGCCTAGCCCGCTTTTTCAACAAACAGCAGGACACTGTGACCGAAAAATACGACGACCGCTGCGTCGTCGGCACGGCCGACTACCTGGCTCCCGAACAGGCGGTCAGCAACATCGTAGACATCCGCGCGGACATCTACTCGCTGGGAGCCACATTCTACTTCCTGCTCACCGGGCAGCCCCCATTCCCGGAAGGGACGGTCACCGCCAAGTTGGTGGCTCACCAGACCCGTCAGCCCAAACCGGTTGAATCGTTCCGCAAGGACGTCCCCCCAGGGATGCTCAAGGTGCTGCAGATCATGATGGAGAAAAAGCCGGCCAATCGGTTCCAACAGCCGGTCGAAGTGGTGGACGCCCTGGCCGAGTGGACGCAACAGCCAATTCCTCCGCCGCCCCCGCGGGAAATGCCACAGCACTGCCCGTTGGTGCGGCGATTGCTCGGGCCGGGATCCGGAGGATCGCCGCCTCTGGCCCATATCCTATTCCGCACCCGGCAGCACCGCCCTCCCCGCAGTGGAACTCACTCCGCTTCCGCCGCCACCCCCCAATCCGTCTCCCAAAGTACGGTTGCTTTCGGGATAGTTCCCCCGTCCCTGGCCTTGAGCGAAACCACCATCCCCGAATCCACCTTGCCGCACCAGCGGCCTTCTCCCCCACGACCCCCCGCCGCCGCAGACACTCTGGACGACCGAACGGCGGACATTTTCCACCTCCCGCGTTGGACTGCCGCCGGATCCAGCGGCGATCGCCGCACTCTCCTGCTCCTGACCGCGGCAATCATTCTCATGGTCATCGCCGTCATCGGTGCTTTTCTGCTTGGCAGGATGCAATTTCAACAGAGTCAACCCCAAAGTACGGGCAGTCTTCATTTAGGCGACAGCACGATCTTTCACCGGGAACTGGCAATGCGAAGCCATCGTAGTCCACCACAGGATTCGCGCGACAGCATAACTTTTCACCGAGCATTGCAAAATAATCTCCGCTACCGATTTTAGCTGAAGGAAAAAACTTCCGCACCGTACGGGAAGCTTCATTTATACTACACAATAAGGCATTAGACCCCATATGTGCCGATCCTGCTCGCCCGAGTGATGCGGTCGTGAGATAGCACCCCATGCCCGCGCCGAGCAACACCGCGGAATTCGTCGAGTTGGTTCAGAAAAGCGGCCTAGTTGAAGAGGCCCAACTGCGGGCATATCTCAAACAATTGGCCGAAAGCCCCACAGGTATGCCGCCGGACCCCGCCCGCTTGGCCGGCGTGATGGTCCGGGACGGGATCCTGACTTACTTTCAGGCCGAACAGATCCTGCAAGGCAAGTACAAACGGTTCACCATCGGCAAATACAAGGTTTTAGAGCGGCTTGGCGCTGGCGGCATGGGCCAGGTGTATCTCTGCGAGCACCTCCTGATGCGTCGCCGCGCGGCGATCAAGGTCCTGCCCACCAGCAAGTCCCAGGACCCAGCCAGCCTCGAGCGGTTTTACCGCGAAGCGCGGGCCATCGCCGCCGTCGACCATCCCAACATCGTCCGCGCCTACGACATCGATCAGGCGGACAACCTCCATTTCCTGGTCATGGAGTATGTGGACGGCGTCAGCCTGCAGGAGCTGGTCAAAAAAATCGGGCCGCTGCCATACCTACGGGCCTGCCATTACATCTATGGGGCCGCCGTCGGCCTGCAGCACGTCCACGAAATCGGCCTGGTCCACCGCGATATCAAGCCGGGCAACATCCTAGTGGACCGTAGCGGCGTGGTGAAAATCCTGGACCTGGGACTGGCCCGATTCTTCCACGAAACGGATGAACTGACCAAAAAATATGACGAAAACATCCTCGGCACGGCCGACTACCTCTCGCCGGAACAGGCGGTGGATAGTCACCAGGTGGACATCCGAACGGACATCTACTCCCTAGGGGCTACCTTTTACTATTTGTTGGCCGGACACCCACCCTTCCCCGACGGCACCGTCACCCAAAAATTGATCTGGCACCAATACCGGGATCCCAAGCCGATTCAGGAGATCCGCAGCGACGTCCCGGCGGAAATCTGTGCCATCATTGCCAAAATGATGCAGAAATCGCCGGACAAACGCTACCAGACACCAGCGGAAGTGATGTCGGCCCTGGCCCCATGGGTCACAACCCCCATACCCCCGCCTGCCGAGCATGAGTTGCCGCAATTATCCCGTGCGGCCGGCGGACGGCAGACAGCCCGCGCGCCCGTTACCGCCACGCCGATTGCCCTGCCTGGAGGGCCAACTGCCGACGACAGCCCATCCACTTCGGCCAACGCCTTGTCTCCCCCAACAGACGAAGGGGCGGGACTTCAACTTCCCTCTACGGTTCCTATACCCCCCGTAGCTCCCATCGAGTCGGCCTCGGCAACGCCGCCGCAAATCATCCCGGTGATAACGCCGCCGGCAGCCACCGTCTGGGAACAGCTTGCTCATACAAGCGAGCCATCCGCTGAAGCCCAACCGGTCCAGCCACCCTCCACCCGGCGTCGGAAAGCCGCACCATCCGGCGTCGCGAAACACAAAGTCTTGACTGGTGCAGGTGTGATCCTCGCCGTGGCGGCCATCGGTATCGGTATGTGGACTTGGATATCCAGAATGCCCCGCTTACCCGACAAGCCTCCTCCCACCGACGATCAACTGTCCCACGTCCTGCGGGTCAGCCGCTCCGCCGGATCGGCTGCCTTCGCTACTCTGCGCGAGGCATTATCGAAGGCTAAGCCCGGCGATACCATCGTCATCGGTGAGCCTGAGCTGACCGAATCGCCATTACGGCTAGATCGCCAAAGACACAAAAACCTCACCATCGAAGGAGACAAAGCTCTTCCTCAGCCGCCGGTGATCCGCCCGGCGGGCACCCAGCCTTTCCTCCTGGAGATCAACGGCCTCGAAGGCGTGACCATTCGTCATATCCACTTCGACGGCAACGGCCAAGTGGACGATGTTGTTCGCATCAGCGGCATCACGTCGGGTCTGCGTCTGCTCGATTACACATTGCAGGGCGGCAACTCCGCGCAGATCCGCCTGAGCAATGCCGCCGGTGACAGCGACCAACCCATGATCATCGACGGTTGCCGGATTGTCATTACCACGCCAGCAGCCCCGAAAACGACTACTTGTGGCGTAGCAATCGTCGGCAGAAACGCCGAGTCCCGCCACATCCACATCCGCAATCTGCGGATGGAAAGCAAGGCCGGCGGCGTCGGCATCCGCGTCGAAGGGCCAACCTATGACATCCCGATCACCCAGTCGCGGTTCTTCCAGCTCGACACGGCGATCGAATGCGTCCCGACGCCAGGCAAAAACCGCCATGCCGGAACCTTCCGGGAAAACACTGTTGCCCAGTGTAAAACCGGACTGCGATTCCATTTGCCCAAGGCCGACCCCCCTTCCTGCAATTGGGAGGTCAGCAACAACTACTTCGCGCAGGTCGGGCGGATCGGCGAATCTGTCGGCGGTGGGCGCATCACCGGCCTGAATGTCCAGGACAACCTCGCAACGCCGGATTGCGGCAAAGGGAACCTCAACTGGCCGATCGCCACATCGCCGAACCCGCCGGTCATGAAAACCGATCCGGCTGACGACGCGACGTTTCTTCGCTTTCCCTCCGGCCGGCCACAACTGCCCAACGGCCACCCGGTAGGCGCTCCTTGAATGCGGCCGCGATCGACACTCCTGTCATGTTTTGACTGCCGCGACGAGAGGAAGAGATCACAACAACCCCGCCGTCTCGGGCAAGCCGAACATGAGGTTGAAGTTCTGCACGGCCACGCCGCTGGCGCCGCGAACGAGATTGTCCTCCGCGGCGACGACCACGATGCGGTCACGCACCCGTTGCACGTAAACGTCCAAATAGTTGGTGTGTACGGTATCCTTGGTGGCCGGCGGGCGGCGGCGGACCCGCACAAACGGCTCTCGCTCGTAGTAGTACCGGTATAGGTCATACAACTGTTCGTCGGACACCTGGCGGCGGGGCACGGCATAGATCGTGCTTAATATGCCGCGGTCCATCGGTATCAGGTGCGGCGTGAAAATCACGCTCACCGCCCGGCCGGCGGCATCCGACAGCACCTGTTCGATCTCCGGCGTGTGCCGGTGCGTGCCGATGCCGTAAGCGGCGACGCTCTCGTTGCACTCCGGGAAGTGGAAGTTCAGCTTGGGGGTACGGCCGCCGCCACTAACGCCGCTTTTGCTGTCGATGATGATGTCCTGCAGCTCGATGAGGTTCTCCTTGACCAGCGGCAACAAGCCGAGGATGGCTGTCTGCGGGTAGCAGCCGGGGTTGGCGACCATCGCCGCGGCGGCGATCTGCGACCGGTACAGCTCCGGCAGCCCATACACCGCCCGCGACAGGTTGGCCGGGTCTCGGTGCGACTCGTGGTACCACTTTTCGTAAACCTGGACATCCTTCAGGCGATAGTCGGCGCTGAGGTCGATGACGCGGATGTTGCGTTTTAGCAGTTGCGGCACCGATTCCATGCTGGCCCCGTGTGGCAGGCAGCCGAAAGCCGCCTGCACGCCTAAACGGGCCAGCATATCGGCATCGAACGGTTCGCAGACCATGTCGAGCCGGCTGGTCAGGACCGGATGCAGTTCGGCAACGTGTTCTTTCTGCCGCGAGGTAATTGCGGCGATGGCAGCATGCGGATGCCGCAATAGGATTTTGAGTAACTCGACGGCGGTGTAACCCGAGCCGCCCAGGACTGCTACGCGTACTTTCATGGACAGACTCCCGGCCTCGTTCGCCAAAGGGTATTTGCAGTGAGTATATCGAGTATGATGGGCGTCCGTGCGGCCAGCAGCATCCGCGAGCTGGGGGCTGCCTTGCGGAGCGGCCGCCGCAGTTGTCCCGAGCTGATCGAGGACTGCCTGCAACGGATCGCCGCCAGCGACGCACATCTGCGGGCATGGAGCTCCATCGACGCCGAGGGAGCGCGGCGGGAAGCCCAGCACCTACAAGCCGAGCTGGAACAAGGCTCTCCACGCGGCCCCCTGCACGGCATCCCGATCGGCGTCAAGGACATCATCGACGTCTTCGACATGCCCACCGGTTGCGGCAGTCCGCTCTGGGGTCAGAGCTACGCCCGTGCGGATGCCCCTGTCGTCCGGCAGCTACGCGAGCATGGGGCCGTTATCCTGGGCAAGACCGTCACCACGCCATTCGCATATCTGGATCCGTCGCCGACCCGCAATCCGTGGAAATCGGACCGCACCCCCGGCGGCAGCTCCAGCGGCTCGGCCGCGGCCGTAGCCAGCGGCATGGTCCCCGCCGCCCTCGGCACGCAGACCGGCGGCTCCATCACCCGTCCGGCCGCGTTTTGCGGCGTGTGCAGCATCAAACCCACCTACAAGCGGATCGCTGCGGACGGAGTCCTGCCCCTAGCGCCCACTCTCGACCATGTCGGCCTGCTGGCGTCATGCATCGATGACCTCATGTTGCTGTTTGCGGCCCTCCGGCGGTCGCCGCCGCACTGGCCGTGGGCATTCGAGCCGCAAACGCTCGTTACCCTGCCGGAATTCCTCGAAGACCCCGCCTTGGACCCGGAAATGCACCAGGCCTTCCAGCAGTGGCGGGCGGCTACCACCACCCAAGGCTGGCTGTGGCGAGACGAACCACTCCCCTTCAACCTAGAGATCCTACGTCGGCAGCACCGGATTATCATGGCAGTAGAGGCCGCGGCGTACCACGGGCCACGGTATGCCCGCCATCGGAAAGACTACCCACCGCGGATCGCCGAGCTAATCGATATGGGACTGCAAATCGCCGCCGCAGACTACCACCAGGCGTTGCGGCACCGTCGGCTTAGCCGGCGACAGTTCCACCGCTGGATGGGAGCGGTCAACGCCGTCATTGCCGTGCCTGCGGCATTGGGACCGGCGCCCCCCGCCGACACCACCGGCGATCCCCGGCTCAACACACCCTGGAGCTATTTAGGCGTGCCGGCAGTATCTTGGCCGATCGGCTGGTCCGACGACGGTCTGCCGCTCGCGGTGCAGTTGATCGGCCCCGCTCACGGCGACGAGGCCGTCCTGGCCGCAGCCCAGCAACTGGCGGAGGCGGTCCCTTGCCCGTCGCCACCTGTTACTGTATAATTATACACTATGAACTGGGCCGAGTCAATTGAAATTCTGTACGAAGACAACCACTGCGTGGCCCTGAACAAGCCCGCCGGATGGCTAACGGCCCACGCAGGTGACGACGAGGAAACAATCCATCGCCTGATCAAGGAGTACCTCAAGGAGAAATATCATAAGCCGGGGAACGTTTATCTCGGCGTCGTGCACCGCTTGGACAAACCGGTGAGCGGATGCCTGCTGTTTGCTCGAACGAGCAAGGCGGCGGGCCGCTTGAGCCGCCAGTTCCGCGACGGGGTCGCCGAGAAGGTGTACTGGGCAGTGGTAGAGGCCGTCTCGACGCCGCGGCCGTGGCGGCTTCACGAAAGCGGCGTGCTCGAAGACTGGCTGGTGGTGGATCGACAACGTGGCGTGACCATCTTGGCCTCGTCCCCGAACGACCAGACCCAGCATGCCCGTACGCTGTACACGGTCAAAGGACGGTATCAGCACTGGATATGGCTAGAATTGCGACCGCAGACGGGACGCAAACACCAACTGCGGGCACAGTTGGCCGGCCGCGGCGTGCCCATCTACGGCGACCACAAATACGGCAGCCGCCGTCCTTTTGGCCACGCCATCGCCTTGCATGCCCGGCAATTGACCTTTTTGCACCCGATTACACACGAACCCGTTATCCTGACCGCCGAAGTGCCGCCGCTGTGGCGAGGCCGGTTTGCCCATCTGCTGGCAGGTGCCTCATGACGCCGCGACCAACCATTTTCGACCGCATCTTGGCGTGCGTCCACCGTGACCCGGGTCGCCGCGGCCTGGCCGTCTATCCGACCGACAATTTGCTGACATATACGAGAGACGATTTCGCCGCTGCGTGCCGGCACATCGCCGACCATCCCGCCGCCGCGTTAGGGATCGTCACCGGCTTTTTTATCCCCACCGCCACGCCGCCCGCATTTGAAACCGACGGGCCGCTGGGAGCCTTGTTTCTCCTGCGGGCCACCCGGGCCTTGAACATCCCGGCGACAGTCTGGACAGAACCGGCCTGCGGCGACGTCCTGCGGGCTGCTCTCCGCCACTTGGGACTGCCGGACGACACCGTCTGCACCTTGGACTGCACCTGGGACTGTCGCCAGAGGGATGAGAATGCATTGACAACAACGACGGGACGGCGTTTTGGTCGCCCGATGAGCCATTGGATAGCCATCGAGCGGCCAGGTCCTGCGGCGGATGGGCGGGCCTATTCCTTCCGCGGCATGGACATCACGCCCTACCATGCGGATGTACGCGATCTGTTCACGCCGCCGCGTGCCGCACGGCCATATGTGACCATCGGCATCGGCGACGGCGGCAACGAGATCGGGATGGGCAAAATCCCCCCTGAGGTCATGCAATACAACATCCCCCAGGCCGCACGCATTCACTGCCAATTGGCCACCGATTGGCTGATCGTCGCGGGCGTCAGTAACTGGGGGGCTTATGCTCTGGCCGGCGGGCTGTTTGCCGCCCGTGGGGTGCGGCCGCCGCCGGAGCTGTTCGAGCCGCAACGGGAATACGAATTGCTTCGGCTCATGGTGGAATCCGGCCCATTGGTGGACGGCATCCGCGGTCAACCCGCAGTCAGCGTCGATGGTTTGAGCTGGGAGGACTACGCCCGAGCGCTAGGCGAAATCGGACAGCTTTTGCATAAACTTTGACTGATCGACCATGACAGACTTTCGTGAAGCAATTGACATGCGGCGGGCCTGCCGGCGGGGGGAGTGGACAGGACCCACCGCCGGGCTGGCCTTGGGATACGTTCAGGCCAACCTGGTCATCTTGCCGCAGGAGTGGGCCTACGATTTTCTGCTATTTTGCGTGCGCAACCCCAGGCCGTGCCCGCTGTTGGAGGTGACCGATGTGGGCAGTCCCGTGCCCCGGTCGGCGGCGCGGGACGCTGATCTGCGGACTGATCTACCCGCCTATCGTGTCTGGCGGGACGGGGTCTTGGTCGAGGAGCCGCACGATATTGTCCGCTATTGGCGGGATGATTTCGTGGCGTTTTTGATTGGTTGTTCTTTTAGTTTTGAAGCGGCGATGCTGGCGCAGGGGCTGCCCGTGCGGCACATCGAGCTGAACCGGAATGTACCGATGTATCGCACCACTATCGCCTGCCAGCCAGCGGGCCGTTTCCGCGGACCGATGGTCGTGTCGATGCGGCCGATGACGCTGCCGCAGGCGATCCGGGCCGCAGCCATTTCCCGCCGCTTCCCCAAGGCCCACGGCGGGCCGATCCATCTCGGCGACCCCGCGGCGATCGGCATCCGCGACATCCAGCGACCCGACTACGGCGACGCCGTGCCCATATACGATGGTGAGATCCCTGTCTTTTGGGCCTGCGGAGTCACGCCACAGGCCGCACTGCTCGAGGCCCGGCCGCCGCTGGCGATCACGCACAAGCCCGGCCACATGTTCGTCACCGACTGGAGGGATGGCGAGCTGGACGAGGGCTAATTTGGCCGGGATCAGCTCGGTCATTGGCCCGTTTGATCCAGGTGCGGCTTGTGAAGGTTGTCACAAACACAAGGTCTCCGCTGAGGCTTGTGAAGGTTGTCACAAATCATGGCACGCCGCCGCGTGGTCGTTTCGTGGAGTACAGGTAAAGACTCTGCCTGGACATTGCACGTTTTGCGGCAACAAGCGGAGGTGGAGGTGGTCGGCCTGGTGACAACGGTGACCGAGGCATTTGGCCGGGTGGCCATGCATGGCACGCGGCGAGAGATTGCTCAGGCCCAGGCGGCGGCCGTACGCTTGCCGCTGGAAGAAGTCGTTCTGCCTTGGCCGTGCACGAACGCCGATTACGAACAACGCATGCACCAGTGGCTTGTGAAAGCTCGTGCCCGCGGCGTGACGTCTGTCGCATTCGGCGACTTGTTCCTGCCGGACGTCCGTCAATATCGGGAGCGGCTCCTGGCCTCCGTTGGCCTGGAAGCCCTCTTTCCGCTGTGGACAGACCCGGGCGGCACGGGGTCACTGGCCCGACGGATGCTAGATGCCGGGATGCGGGCCATCATTGTATGCGTGGACAGCAAGCAATTGCCGCAGCCAGAACGGTGGCTGGGGCGGGTTTATGACGCGGGTCTGCTGGCGGAGCTGCCAGGGACGGTCGATCCGTGCGGGGAGCGGGGCGAGTTTCACACGGTGTGCGTCGCCGGGCCGATGCTGTGGCAGGCACTACGTGTCGTCGCGGGGGAGCGGGTAGTGCGGGACCACTTTCATTATGTGGATATGGTATTGGAAAAATAAAAATCCCCGTGCCGCTGGGGTGAGCGATCACGGGGACAGGTTTTGGTGCCGGCGATGACCTACTCTCGCCCTGGACGGACTACCATCGGCCCCTAAGCGTTTCACGGCCGTGTTCGGAATGGGAACGGGTGTTTCCGCTAGGGTATGGTCACCGGCATAGTTGCATGGTATGCGGGCCACACGGCAGGTGTGAGCATAGGCGGCACGAGGGAAGAGGGAATGCGGCCAAGCGATCGGCTGTTAGTACCGGTTAGCTAAGTACATTGCTGTACTTACACGTCCGGCCTATCAACCTGGTCGTCTTCCAGGAGCCTTCGCCTTACGGCAGGAAACCTGATCTAGGGGGAGGTTTCACGCTTATATGCTTTCAGCGTTTATCCAATCCACACGTGGCTACCCAGCGGTGCCGCTAGCGCGACAACTGGGACACCAGAGGTGTGTCCCTCCCAGTCCTCTCGTACTAGGGAGAGAGCCCCGCAAGTTTCCTCCGCCCACAGCAGATAGGGACCGACCTGTCTCACGACGGTCTAAACCCAGCTCACGTACCGCTTTCATCGGCGAACAGCCGAACCCTTGGGAGCTTCTCCACCCCCAGGATGCGATGAGCCGACATCGAGGTGCCAAACCTCCTCGCCGCTATGGACGCTCAGAGGAGATAAGCCTGTTATCCCCGGAGTACCTTTTATCTGTTGAGCGATGGCCCTTCCATACGGGACCACCGGATCACTATGCCCGACTTTCGTCTCTGCTGGTCCTATCGGACTCGCAGTCAAGCACCCTTCTACCATTGCGCTCACTGCCCGATTGCCAACCGGGCTGAGGGTACCTTTGGACTCCTCCGTTACCTTTTAGGAGGAGATCGCCCCAATCAAACTGCCCACTTAGCACTGTCCCTGTTGCTGCACACAACAGGTTAGAATTCAAGCACAGCAAGAGTGGTGTTTCATTGGCGGCTCCCCGCCACCCGAAAGTGGCGGTTCGTAGCCTCCCACTTACCCTACGCATGCTGGGCCTAAACCCAATACCAAGCTGCAGTAAAGGTTCACGGGGTCTTTCCGTCTAGCTGCGGGTATGTCGCATCTTCACGACAACTACAATTTCACCGAGTCGCTCGTGGAGACAGTGCTCCAGTCGTTACGCCATTCATGCAGGTCGGAACTTACCCGACAAGGAATTTCGCTACCTTAGGACCGTCATAGTTACGGCCGCCGTTTACTGGAGCTTCGGTCGCGAGCTTCGCCTTGCGGCTAACCCGCTTCCTTAACTTACCAGCACCGGGCAGGCGTCAGTCTGTATACGGTGGCTTACGCCTTGGCACAGACCTGTGTTTTTAGTAAACAGTCGCCAGAGCCCTTTCACTGCGGCCCCACCGGAGTGGGGCACCCCTTCTCCCGAAGTTACGGGGTCAACTTGCAGAGTTCCTTCACGAGCGTTCTCTCGAGCGCCTGAGAATACTCATCCCGCCTACCTGTGTCGGTTTGTGGTACGGTTTCTCGTGCGGTTTTCTTGGCTGGCCGCCGGCGGATATCGGGATCATAATCGCCCTGAGGCAATCTGTTCAGCCTACACCACCTTTGGCCAGCGTCCCATGGTCGCACGAGGAGCGCAGGAATATTAACCTGCTCCCCATCCCCTACGCCTTTCGGCCTCGGGTTAGGCACCGGCTAACCCTGGGCGGATTTACCTTCCCCAGGAAACCTTAGGCTTTCGGCGAACGGGATTCTCACCCGTTTTATCGTCTACTCATTCCGGCATAGTCACTTGCATGCGCTCCACGGCTCGTTGTCCGTACCGCTTCGCCGCACATGCAACGCTCTCCTACCGCGGCTGATGCCGCCCACCGCTTCGGCGTCATGCTTGAGTCCCGTTCATTATCGGCGCAGGATTCCTCGACCAGTCCGCTATTACGCGTTGTTTAAATGGTGGCTGCTTCTAAGCCAACATCCTGGCTGTCTCAGGAATCCAACTTCCTTTCGCACTGAGCATGATCTTAGGGGCCTTAGCGGGTGGTCTGGGTTGTTCCCCTCTCGACGATGAAGCTTATCCCCCACCGTCTAACTGCCCGGACTTGGGATCGTGGTATTCGGAGTTTGGCTCCGACGGGTAGCCGGGTAGGCCCCCGTTCGGAATCAGTCGCTCTACCCCCACGACCAACTATCCGGACGCTAACCCTAAAGTTATTTCGGAGAGAACGAGCTATCTCCGCGTTTGGTTAGACTTTCACTCCTCCACACAGCTCATCCCCTAGTTTTTCAACACTAGTGGGTTCGGACCTCCATTGGGTGTTACCCCAACTTCATCCTGGCCATGTGTAGGTCACGCGGTTTCGCGTCTACCGCACCCAACTGCACGCCCTTTTCAGACTCGCTTTCGCTACGGCTACGGGCCAGAGGCCCTTAACCTTGCTGGATACGGTAAGTCGCCGGATCATTATGCAAAAGGCACGCCGTCAGGCAATTCCCCTTACGGGGCATAGCCCTCCGACCGCTTGTAGGCGTGTGGTTTCAGGTTCACTATCCTCCCCTTGCGGGGTTCTTCCCATCGTTCGCTCACGCTACTGGTTCGCTATCGGTCGCCAGAGAGTACTTAGCCTTGGGAGATGGTCCTCCCGGATTCAGACCCACTTCCACGTGATGGGTCCTACTCAGGATCCCGCTCGGCCCTCGTCCTTTTCACATACGGGACTTTCACCCTCTATGGTTGGCCATTCCAGACCATTCTGTTAAGGACTTGGGATCCTAAACGCGGTCCTACAACCCCGCGGAGTTGCCCCCGCGGTTTGGGCTGATCCGCTTTCGCTCGCCGCTACTGACGGAGTCGAGGTTTCTTTCTTTTCCTCCGGGTACTGAGATGTTTCAGTTCCCCGGGTTTGCTCGGGGATTCCGGGATCAGTGCTCGTGTGACAGCTCCCCCGGACTTTTCGCAGTCTTCCACGCCCTTTTGCCTTCTGGCGCCGAGACATCCCCCACACGCCCTTAGTAGCTTGGCCGCATTTCCTTTTCCCTCGTATCGCCCGTGCGGGCCAAGGGGTCGGAAACACGGTGCGGCTATTGCCGCTGCTCGCTCCTCAGGCCTCGTGTCGTGGACGGAACGCCCAACGGTCGCTCCGTCTGAGATGCTCACACTTTGCCGTGTTGTCAAGTTTCCTATCCGGCGGCGGTTGCCAGCCGGTTTGCCGCAGGGGGGAGGTAGCGATCGTGGCTTTCCTCGCCCCGTTGGTTTGTTGGTGTTGAAATAGTAGAGGCGAACGCCGCCGGTGTCAACAGGTCTGCGAAAATTTTTTTTCTCCCCCGCGGGAGCGGCAAGCCGCCGCCCGATGCGCTCCCCAGAGGTTTTCCTCTAAAACAAAATCTGGCATAAAATTACGAAAACTCACGCATTTCGAGTTGCGGCTCAAAAGGCATCCTTCTTGCGGGTGGGATCCTGGCGGATGACATCTCACCAAAAGGTTTCCCAAGCGGATAATATCCTTGCGGGTCAGATCATGTAAGCTCCAGCGGGTAATAAACCTTAATTGCATTTTCTTCGTGGTACACCTCCGACTGCGAGCCGGGACGGAGTCAAGGTTAGTTTGTCCCACATTCCAGCGGGACACGAATTCGTCCGGACACGCTTGCGTCACGCCGGAGTCGCCGAAATTGGAATGGTCACCCTTGAGTTTTTCGCTACGGGGGGCTATAAATATGAACGAGTAGCAGTCGCCTTACCCGGTGGTGTAACGGTAGCACAAGAGATTTTGGTTCTCTTTGTCCAGGTTCGAATCCTGGCCGGGTAACTGGGGGATTGGGTGTCGATATTACGGCGGCGGTACGGACCCGCTTACCCTTCCAGTCAAACAAGCTGATTCAACCCCGCGACCTCTGCCCATGACACCCCTGTTGCGCGGTGTTTTACCCTTAACCGCCTTCTGGTGCGGCGTGTCGGGGCTAGATTGCCCAGGTTCCGGCGGTCGGACTACTGATCACCGATCATCTTGTTGCTGAACCAAATGACTTTTCAACGAATTTTTGGTAAACGCGGCGGCGGTAGGGGGCCGAATCTGTCGGGCGTTTAACCCTGTTATACGACGTGACGGGGCAAACGGCGGCGGTAGGGGGCCGAGTCCAAAGAGCGTTTTCTTCCTCGTTCAAACAGAGTTTTCTAGACTTTCCATAAGGCATCGGTCCGCCAGAATGGTCGGAAACGGGGCAGAAACGGCGGATCTAAGCTTTGAGCGGGTCTCCTCCCATGCCAAACCGAACCGATCCTAGGCCGCATACGGACGCCGGACGGGCCACGGACGCCGGAAGGACGGTTGCGTCGCAACTCTATGTGGCAGTTGGAGTTGCAACATGTATTGCCGTTGCACTGAGCCGGGCCGGCACAGACCGGCCCTCCGCGTCGACAGATCGCCGGACCGTGGAACTCAGCGAAACGGCCAAGGCCATTCACCGCGATGCCCTGCTGGTCGACGGGCATAACGATCTGCCGTGGGCGTTGCGGGAAAAAGATGGGCCGGCGTTCCGCTCGATCGATCTCCGCAAGCCGCAACCGCATTTTCATACCGATATTCCCCGTCTCCGCCAAGGGAACGTCGGGGCACAGTTTTGGAGTGCCTACGTGCCCAGCTCGTATTCTCGCAAGGGCTTGGCGGTCAAGGCGACGCTCGAGCAAATCGACGTTGTCCATGAGCTAGCCCGGCGGTATCCCGAAGTGTTCGCCATGGCCTCCAGCGTGGCGGACATCCGCCGCATCCGTAACGAGGGCAAGATCGCCTGCCTGATCGGCATCGAAGGGGGGCACGCCATTGACAATTCCCTGGAGCTGTTGCGGTGTTACTACCGCTTGGGCGTCCGCTACATGACGCTGACCCACTCGGAATCGCTCGAGTGGGCCGATTCCTGCTCCGACAAGCCCCGGGCGAACGGTTTGTCGCCGTTTGGTCGGCAAGTGGTGCAAGAGATGAACCGGCTGGGGATGCTGGTCGACCTCTCCCATGTCTCGGATGCCACTATGAAAGCGACGATCCAGGTCAGTCGGGCGCCAGTGATCTTCTCCCACTCCTCCGCCCGCGGCGTGGCTGACCATCCCCGCAACGTCCCGGACGACGTGCTGAAAATGCTCCGGGACAACGGCGGCGTCGTCATGGTCAACTTCTATTCTGGGTTCATTGTGCCGGAAGGGGCACGGGCCACCCGCCGAGTGCTGGAATTCCTGCGGGAACTGGAGGCCAAATACCCTAACGACGAGCGGCGGGCCCGCGAAGAATTCCAGACGTGGGCACGGAACAATGACTATCCCCCCGGGGATGTCTTCACGATTGTGGACCACATCGACCACATCGTCCGCGTCGCCGGGATCGACCATGTCGGCATCGGCTCCGACTTCGATGGCGTAACCAAGCTGCCCCGGCAGATGGAGGATGTGTCCTGCTATCCCTATTTGACCCAAGCATTGCTACAACGGGGTTACACCCGCCAACAGATTCATAAAATATTAGGCGGCAATATCTTACGTGTATTCGAGCAGGTCGAGCGAGTGGCCGCGACCTGGCCGAAGCCTTGAGCAAGGATCGCGACCATTTGTTTCGCAAGCCTTTGATATGCAATGAGTTGCAACATATGACCCCAATCGGGGCCGCCGCGGCGTCCAACACGGCCCGGCCCAACATCTCCATTTCACCGCTGAAAGCCAACGATTTTTCCGTATCACTGCCAGAGCCAGCTTTGCGATTTTTTTGAATAAATGCCCTTCGCGGACGTCTAATACCGTGTCACGGGCAGCTATGTAGAGGGTAGATCCCAAGAGGAATAATATGCTCCGAAACGCGCAATTTTTGATCAGTGCGGCGTTGGCAAGCGGGTTACTCGCCATGGCGGGAGCGGCCGAGCCGCCGGCCCCGCAGTTGCCGCGACCGGGTACGGTCTACGTGGACCACCGGCGGGGCGAAGTGATCCTTTCAGCGAAAGTCCAGCACCCCAAAGGCTTTCCGTGCATAGACGAGTTTGGCGAACGCATTCAGGCGTTTGTCGGCTGTGCCACCGCCGCCGGCGGCGACGCCAAAATGGCTTCCTACTTCGTCTTCCTGGTCGATGTGCCAACCGAGACGGTCTACCAGGCTCTGATCGATTTGGGATGCAAGCCCCGCGTGCATTACAGCATCCAAGAAGGACGCCGTCGTAGCGGCCTGCGGCCCGATACCAAGCCCGAAAACTACCTGCAGGGCGACCCCGTGCACATCTCCATTTTCTGGAAAGAGGGGGACAAGTGGGTCGAGCGGCCGTATCAGGATTTTGTGGTGGAGCGGGTCATCGTCGACGGCAAGCCCACCGAAAAGCCGTGGACGCCGCATTTCGTCTTCCACGGCAGCGGCGCCATCCACAAATCCGGCACCGGCTGCATCGCCTGCCCCTGTGACTGTGCCGGAGGAATCATCGCCGACAACCGCTATCCGATCTATGACCCGAAACCGTTGGTGAAATTCGACTTATCGCGAGTGCCGCCTGCCGGAACCCAAGTGTATGTCCGCTTGCGTCCGCTGATCAGCCGGGAGTAAGCCCCTTGCACCCACTGTCCGTTCCCGCGGCTACGCTGATTTTGGCCGGCGGGATGACAACCATCTTGTGCTTCGGCCTGTTGCCCCGATTGACGCCGATCCCGGCGGCTGCGGCCCCGGCCGGACCCGCCGTAGGGCCGCTGATGCGCCTCGAAGGGCACACCGACCACGTCTATGCGTTGGTCCCTTCGCCGGACGGGAAATGGTTCGCCAGCGTCTCCGAAGATGCCAGCATCCGCGTTTGGGAGTTGCCCGAAGGCAAGTTACGGCATCGCCTGACAGGGGAACACGCATTTTATGACGCCGTGCTCGTCCCCAGCGGCCAAAGACTCATTGCCAGTGACGGCGGCGGCAAAATCCACTGCTGGGACATCAAAACGGGTCAATCGCTCTGGATCAGACAAACTCACCGGGACGCCATTTACTGCGTGGCCCTTCACCCAAAGGGTCATCTCTTGGCCGTAGGCGGCGGCGAGAATGAGCCGTGCTGCCGGCTGGTATCGCTGCAGGACGGCAAAACCATCCGCCAGCTCGAAGGGCACGAAAACGCCATCTATGGGGCCGATTTTTCCCACGACGGCCAATGGCTCGCCACGGCGTCAGCCGACAAGACCGTCCGCCTGTGGGACCCGCAGACGGGCAAACTCCGCTCGGTTCTCAAGCATCCCAACTATGTTTACCGCTGCCGGTTTCTGCCGGGAAAACTGCTGTTGGCGACAGCGTGTCATGATCGTCGGGTCCGCATGTGGGACGTGTCCGAAGGCGAGTGTGTGGCCAGTTGGGAGGAATCCCGCGGACCAGTCTTCTGCGTGGCGATCAGCTCCAACGGCCGGTACCTGTTTGCAGGCAGCGAAGACCGCAAGCTGCGGGTTTACGACTTGACCAACGGCCGGTATCTCGGAGTCATCGTCGAGCATCGCGACGCCGTATACGCCGTGGCGGTCGTTGCAGATGGCCGCATCCTCAGCGGCGGCGCGGATAGCCTGATACAGGTCGTTCCTCGCCAGACACTCGAACCGATCCGACAAAGATAGTTAAACCCAGGCATCACTTCAGTATGCCATTCGACTTCGGCTGCCTTGTGCGGTCTGGGTACTGTGATCAGTCGGTCACGCCCAGGTCCGCCGGAAGCCGCCGCCAGGCACTGTGGATGTGGTTGGCGGGGTTTTTGGCCGAGTCGTTTTGGACGTTGAGGAACTCGATCGCAAAATCTGGCCCGTAAACGCGGTAGGTGTAAGGTTTGCCAGGCTCCGGACTGCCGGAGTAGGCAAAAAACAGGGTCTCTGGGCGGGCGGCGGCGGCCCGTTGGAACTCGGCGGCCGCCAAGTCAGCTGGCATCCGTTGCGTGTAGGCCGCGATCAGGTCCATCAACAATCGCCGCTGCTCGTCGCGCAACTGCGCGGCGGCGATCCCCACCGGTTGGCCCACCGCCGCACGCGGCTGGCCTTCCCGGATTTCCGGAAAATGCTGGTTTTGCCGAGCCATGGACACTTGTTGCGGCGTCAGGGAGCGGATCAACGCTCGGGCCCGATCCTCGATCTCCGGCAGCGTCCGCAAGCCTTGCCGCTGCCCGGCCTTGATTTCGGCGGGATTGGCCCCGAACAACAGCGGCGTCGCCGACACCACCTCCCCACGATCGAGGGTGTAATTGACCGACAAATGGTGCCCTTCAAACCGCCAGCCCCAGCGGCCCGTATCGGACGGATCGCCAAATATGCTCACGAAATACCATCCAGGGTTGCGGACCATCGCCCCTTTTGGGCCTTCCAGCTCAGCCAGCAGTCCCTCCAGCGACAGGATACCCAACGCCTGCTCATAACCCCGTTCGGACAGCCCCGTCCGCAACAGTTGCAAAGCGGCCTCCTTTTGGGCCGCATCCAACTCCTCCAGCGGTAAGCCTTTACGGGTGTATCGCCGCTGGGCGTCCTGTTGGGGGGTGAAGTACCACCGCAGCCGGTGGGGGTCGTCGAAGGCGAACCGCGTCCGGGCCTTTTGCTCGGCAGATAGCCTTTGGAGGAATGCTTCGGCAGCACGCCGCATCTTCGCCGGCGTGGCAACCGGTTCGGTCTGCCCCAAAATGCTTGCCCCTACCACAATCGCCACTGCCGCCGCACCGCTCAGCCACCGCAACCACAACTCCATGGCATTTCTCCATTTCCGTAGAATTTGCTCTACCTACGCCTACACTACAAAAATCCCCGTGCGATGGAAACGCAACGTGCAGCTACCATTCCGCACATACTCACTGGCAGTGGTGCCGCTAGCCGGCCTAAATTGGCCCGCTTGCACTAGCAACCGCTCCCACCAGCGAAATAATACCAGAAAGGATTGCTAACGGCTTGTCGCCGGATCGACCGGCTCGACGGAGCCGGCCAGCGGTACTCATGCAGTCGCGCTAATGCGCATATAGGCATATAAATTTAATAGCGTGTGGATGTCGGCAAGGGGAGGCACAGTCATCAAACCGGTAATACGTCGTGATACCACGCTGCCACCGGCCACCGAACAGAGCGCGGTGGCTGTTCTAGAGCATTTGGCAGAGTCTTTGGGACTGCCGTTTGAAGCTGCAGAGGCCGTACAAGCGTACCGTGCGGCCACCCGTTCGGTGGAGCCGACGCACCCGCGAGCGGCCCGAATCCGCCTGATGCGGGCTGCGGAGACGGTCGGCATCCAACTGCAGCACCGGAACTTGTCGGTCCGTGAAGCGTTGCAGTTGGCCGCCGAGGGCGTACCGTTGGCGATTTTCGCCGTGACGCCGCAAGGGGTGGCCCAGTGGTTTGTATTGGTCGAGTCGGACGGTCGTCGGGGACGGCTCGTAACGCCCCAGGCGGAGGGTCTATCCGGCGAGCTTTGGCTATCTGCCACGGAGATGGCCCAAACCATCGGGGCCGGCAGTCCGGACGTGGTGCTGGAATGGTACACCGCCACGGCCGCCGTGCCGATGGAGGAAGCCTCGGCCGCATATGTGGCCCACAAGGATGAAATCCACTTCACAGCCATCCCCCCCTGGCGACGCTTATTGGGATTACTCCGCCCCGAGGTCTCCGACATCCGCTTGGTGGCATTGTTCGCCGTAGTCCACGGCATCCTCTATCTAAGCGTCCCCGTGGTGGTGATGGCGGTGGTCAACACGGTCGCCTTTGGAACACTGATCCAGCAGCTTATCATCCTGTGCCTCGGGCTACTCATCGCATTGGCTTTGGCGTCGGTGCTGAATGCCTTGCAGACTCTAGTAGTCGAGTACATCCAACGACGGATTTTTGCCCGTGTGGCGACCGACCTGGCGTACCGCCTGCCGCGGGTGGAAATCTCGGCATTCGACGGCCGCAACGGACCGGAGCTGGTCAACCGCTTTTTCGACGTCCTAACCGTCCAGAAAAGCGCCGCAACTTTACTGTTGGAGGGCGTGACAGTTGTCCTGCAAATCCTTATCGGTTTGTCACTTCTGGCGTTTTACCACCGGCTGCTGTTGGGATTTGATATTGCATTGATCGTAGGGTTGATCATTCTGACCGGCGTGCTCAGCCGTTCGGCGGTGCGGCGGGCCGTGCGGGAATCGATCATCAAGTACCGGGTGGCCGGATGGATGGAAGAGATCGCTCGCCATCAGGTGGCCTTCAAGCTCGCCGGAGGGCCGCAGTTGGCGTGGGATCGGGCCGATACCTTGACCCGCGATTATCTGGAGGCCCGCCGTGACTACTTTCGGGTTGTGTTCCGGCAAGTGCTGTTTGCCCTGTTTATGCAAGTGTTTGCCAACGTGGGATTGCTGGCCATTGGCGGTGCCTTGGTCATCCGCGGCGAACTGACCTTGGGAGAACTGGTAGCCGCAGAAATCGTCATCAGCCTGATCGTGGCCTCCTACGTCAAATTTGTCAAGCAACTTGAAGCCACCTATGACCTGCTCGCCGCTACCGAAAAGCTCGGGCAACTGTTGGATCTGCCCCTGGAGCGGGATAGTGGCGAATATCATATCGGTCAGACAGCCGGTGCGGCGGTCACGTTCCACAACGTCACTTTTAGCTACTCCCGCCAACGGGAGCCAGCGCTGCATCAGCTCAACCTCACCATCCGCCCCGGGGAACGGGTGGCTCTGGTCGGACCCAATGGCGCGGGGAAAAGTACCCTGATCGACGTGTTGTTCGGGCTGCGCATCCCCCAAAGCGGCTGGGTCGAAATCGACGGAGTGGACCTCCGCAGCCTGCGTCGCGAATCGCTTCGTGAACATATCGCCTTGGTCAAGGGGATCGAGGTGATCGAGGGGACCATCCTGGACAACATCCGGATGGGGCGTGAACACATCAGTCTGACGGAAATTCGCGAGACGCTCCGCCAAGTGGGCCTGCTCGACACAATTCTGGCCTTGCCGGACGGGTTGGAAACGGTGCTGTGGGGAGACGGCAAGCCCTTGTCCCTGGGCCAAGCCAATCGTCTGATGGTGGCGCGGGCCATCGTGGGGCAGCCTCGGTTGTTGATCCTGGACGAAGCGTTGGACCACATGGACGCAGACATCCGCAAGACGGTCATTCCGGCCCTGTTCGGCCCTAACGCCCACTGGACGCTACTGATTGTCACCCATTCGGAGGAAGTAGCGGCGTTGTGCGACCGCGTCATCACCTTGCATGCACCCAAATACGGGGGGATTGTGGATGATCGCCTTACGCAACGGGGAGACCTTGCCAGAGCTAATGCCGGCCATTCACCTGGCACAGACACCCCGTAGCATCCGCCGTGGCGCGCGGTGGACCGCCATAGCGATTATGGTTCTGCTTGTGCTCGCCGCTTTGGCGCCGTGGACGCAAACGGTTCACGGCCAAGGGCAAACGATTGCCTTTCACCCCAGCAAGCGGCCCCAGTTCATCATTTCGCCCATCGAAGGGCGCGTCAAAAAGTGGCATGTGGTGGAAGGGGACCGTGTCCGGGCGGGGCAATTGTTGGTCGATCTGGTAGACAACGATCCGCAGATTTTGGAGCGTCTCCGCGAGCAGGAACTGCTGGCCCTACAACGGTTGACCTTAGCCGATGGTCGGGTCAACGACCTGGCCAGTCGCCTACAGTCGGTGCGGCAAGAGCGCGAAATCCTGCTGGCCGAGGCTTCCTACCGCATCGAGCAGATGGAAGCCCAAGTGATTGTCGCCCTCCAAGAGTTGGAGCAGGCACGGGTGAATTTGTTACGCGAGGAGTTGAATTACAATCGCGTGGAGCGGCTGTACCAATCCACTCAGGGACGAGCCGCTTCCAAGGACGAGTTGGAAGAGGCTACGCGGCGTCGCGACCTGGCCAAGGCCCAGTTGCCATTGGCGGAAGCCCGCGTCCGGGTGGCGGAAAAGTCACTCGCCACGGCCCAGGCCCAACGGGATGCAGTGGACAAACGCACCGCCGCGCTGATTGATACCGAAGAGGCGGCGTTAAAGGCCGCCCAGGCGGAGCAGGCTGCGGTCCGACAGCAGTACCTGAGCATCCGCACTCAGGTCGAACGCCAGCAGAACCAACGCGTTTTCGCACCGACACGTGGCGTCATCTTCCGCATCCTGGCCAATGCTGAAGCGGGGGGCCAACTGGTACGGCCCGGGGAACGCCTGGCCATCCTGGTGCCCGATCTGGAAACGGAAGATGAAGCCCGTGCCCGCCGCAGCAGTGTGGCCGTGTTAGGCGGACTGATCAGTGCGTTCCATGACCCCTTGATTTTCGGGGATTATCCGGCTATTGTCGCCGAGCTATACATCGATGGGAACGACCTGCCGCTGGTCCGTAAGGGGGACCGGGTTTTGTTACAGTTTGAGGGGTGGCCGGCGGTTCAGTTCGCCGCCTACCCGGAAGCGGCGGCGGGGACGTTCGAAGGGGAAGTGTATCTGATTGATCCCACCAGCGATGGGAACGGACGGTTCCGCATACTGGTCGCCCCTGCCCCCGGAGCCGAATGGCCGCCGTATGAGTATCTACGGCAAGGGGTTCGGACGCAAGGATGGGTCCTACTGCGGCAGGTGCGGGTCGGTTACGAGATTTGGCGGGTCCTCAATGGCTTCCCCATCACGCGCGAGGTGAAGTTGGATGACAAAGGCCAACCACTCGGTCCGTTCGGCGGAAGGGGAAAGTGAGGAGCGGCCCAACTGCGGCCATATAGGGATTGCGCAACTTTTTCGGAGAATCGGGACAAATCGGACTGTCAGGCGGTTGTGGATAGTTTGCCTGATGGGGAGCGGATGCGCGACCTACTCTCCCCTGCCGCCGCATGCGTTCCTGCACGAGCCGCCGAGGGTGCCGCAACTGCCGCCGCCGCCGCAGCCCGCAGCGTTGCCGACTCCCCCGACGCCGCGTGACCCCCAGCAGGGCCAGAAAGCCATCCCCCCTGAGCCAAAAACCACGCCGGAGGGGAGCCAACTCAGTGGGCGACCAGAAGACACGCCGCTGACGCTTAGCGAAGTCCTGGAAAGCGTCGCCGCGGCGTTTCCGTTGCTTTATGCCATCGAGCAAGAGCGTCAGATTGCAGCCGGCCAGCAATTGGCGGCAGAAGGACAATTTGATCCGATTATCCGCTTTCGGGCTGCTGATCAAAGCGGTACCTTTGCCAGTAGCCGTTTGGCCGGCGGCATCGAACAGGCCACCCCTTGGAGCGGCATTACCGCCTTTGCCGGCTGGCGGTGGGGGGTCGGCAACTTCCCGATCTACTATGGCGACCGCAAGACCGCGGACGGCGGCGAATTCCAGGCCAGCGTCACCATTCCACTGCTGCAAAACCGGTCCATCGACCCGCGTCGCGCTCGCTTGCGGGCCGCCCAGATCGCCGCACAAGCCGCCGATCCGGCGATCCGCCGGGCGCGGCTGGACATTTTCCGAGCCGCCGTCCAGGCGTACTGGTTCTGGCAGGCCGCCGGAGCGCAATATCGCGTCGCTGACGAGCTGCTCCGTTTGGCCGCCGACCGACAAACCATTTTCGACATTCAGTTTGCGGCCGGCAAAATCGATGAGATCGTGGTGACGCTCAACCGGCGTCTGGTGGCCGCCCGTGCGGAAGCCGTCTTGGCCGCGGAACGAAACCTGCAGCAAGCCGCTCTGCGGTTGTCCCTCTATCTGCGGGACGAGAACGGCAATCCGGTGGTGCCGCCGTCGAGTTGGTTAATTGTCCGATTCATTGATTTGGACGTGCCAGAGCCGGATGTCCGTCAGTTGGCGAACGATGTGCTGCTGGCGTTGACCCAACGCCCGGAATTGTTGCGATTTCAGTTGGAAAAGGAGCGGCGGGCGGTCGAGATGCAGTTAGCGGCCAACCAATTGCTGCCGGTGGTCAATGTCACGGCCACGGCTGCACAGGACGTCGGCGGGGCCAAAAAGACCTTTACGGGGGACGGGCCGTTCCGCACCGACCGGACCAACGCCGAGATCGGCGCGGTCTTCGAAATGCCGTTCCCTTTCCGCAATGCCCGCGGCCAGCTCCTGACCGCCCAGGCTCAGCTCGCCCAGTTACTCGCCCAAGAACGGTACGCCCGGGACGAGATCACCGCACAGGTGCAAGATGCGGTATCTGAGCTGGTTTTGGGCTACCAGCGTTTGCGGCAAGCCCGGGAGGAATTGCGGCAAGCCCGGCGGGTATTGGACTTGGAAACTTCTCGTTTCGCCCTAGGACGCATCACGTTGTTGGAATTGAACTTGCAGGAGATTGCCGCCGCTGAGGCCCAGGCTAAGGTGGCGGGAGTATTGGGGGCATACCTCAGCTCGATCGCCGCCTACCAGGTAGCTCTGGGGATTGAGAGTTTGGCCGAACGCGGCGGGGCCGTGTTGCCGCAGGTCCAGCCGCGTCCCCCCGCAGCCCCGGAAGTGCTCCCGCCGCCGCGGCCTGTCACGCCGGACACCAAATAGATGCCTACCACACCAAAGTTATTAACAAACTTCGACTTACTGAAATGACGACATCACTGGAACACAAACGATACATAAATAACATAGATCGCTCAACAGTGATAATGATAATGATAACAATAATGATAACAATAATATAACAGTAACGGCAACGTCAAACTATTCACTTGCACCAATGTGTCCATTTTCAATTTGAATCATCAGATGCACCGGGTGTGCACGTAATATGACTCATGGCCCGCCATAGTCGTGGTGACGACGGCGGAGGCAACCGCGGCGATTGCCAATCGGACACACGCATCATTTTTTACTATTGGTTGTCCATCGTAACACCCGCCCGGCGAGCCCGTTTTCCAAATACTGTCCATCCCGCACGGCCACCTGGCCATTGATCAGCACCCACTTGAGCCCCGTGGGATACTGGTGCGGCTTGTCGTAGGTGGCCGTGTCGCGAAACGTCGCCGGATCGAAGACGACCAGATCGGCGACATACCCCGGCTTGAGGTAACCGCGATCCTGCAGTTGGAGGATGTCGGCGGGCAGCCCGGTGGCGCTGCGGATGGCCATTTCCACCGGCACCAATTTCTCCTGCAATGCGTAGTAGCCGATTTTGCGGGGATAGGTGCCGTAGCTGCGGGGGTGGGGGACGGTCGGGCCGGGCTGTTGCACGCCGCCGTCGCTGGCCGTCGCCACCCATGCCTGTCGCATGTACAGCCGTACATCCTCCTCGTTCATGCCGAAGTGAACGATCTGGGCGCTGCCATTCCGCTCGATTTCCAGGACAATGTCCAACGGTTCCTTTTTCTCCGCCTCGGCGATGGCGGCGATGGTTTGGCCGTTCCATTGCGGCCGCGGTGCATAGTTGGCAATCTGCAACCGCTTGGCCCCTTCCCAGCCCCCTAACTGGCGGGCGATGTCGGCCCGCATCTTCGGGCCGATCTCCGGGTCGTCCAAACGGGCGACGATGTCCTTGTTGCTCCCCTCGCGGTACCGCGCGGGCACCACGGTCGCTCGCAGGGAGGTGCTGCTTGCGGTGTAGGGATATTGGTCTGCAGTGATTACCATCCCCTTGCGGCGATGCCCCTCGATCAAGCCGACGGCCTGGGCGGACAATCCCCACGCGGCCTTACCCGACGCCTTGATATGCGAGATATGCACGCGGCAACCGCTCGCCCGACCGATGCGGATGGCCTCGTCGATCGCTTCCAGCAAACCGGTGCCCTCATTGCGGATGTGGGAAGCATACAGTCCGCCGTAGCGGGCCACCACTTTCGCAAGTGCAATGATTTCATCGGTTTGCGCATAGGTGCCGGGGTTGTAGATCAGGCCGGTGGACAGTCCCCAGGCCCCGTCCCGCATGGCCCGGTCGACCATGGCTTCCATCTTGTGCAACTCCGCGGGGGTGGGCGGGCGGTTGGCGTTACCCATCACCGCCGCACGGATGCTGTTGTGAGGGGCCAGGTGGATGACGTTCGTCCCCACGCCATTTTCCTCAAGCGTGCGGAAGAATTTGGCGACATCCGTGGGGCCGGAGCCGCAATTGCCCGTCACCACGGTTGTGCAGCCCTGGAGGACATAATTCTTGTTGAACCGGCCGGTCCGGCCCGTGAGGCCGGAATCGCAATGGGTATGCAGGTCGATAAAGCCGGGGCAGATGATAAGTCCTTTAGCGTCAACAACTTGCGCGCCAGCGGCATCGGCGACTTGGCCGACGGCGACGATCCGTTCGCCGCGGACGTGAACGTCCCCAGTGATGGGGGAACCGCCGCTGCCGTCGTAAATCGTGGCGTTGCGGAAGACGATGTGTGTTTCGGATGCCTTCGTGGCGGGCCGTGCGGCGTCGTCCCCCTTGGCGAGCCAATCGACGCAACTCCATACGGCAAAAGCAGTTATAACTAATACTGTCGCAGGCATCCTTTGCCCGGGACTGCTGCGGATACCCCTGGATGCACACATGATCGTTCTCCTAGGGTGGGTAACGTGGGGGCTCGAACCCCAGCGGCCGCCAACGTCAGAGAAGCGTCAATCAGTTCACACGTATTGTGTATCGGGTGAAAGAAACGGCCGGTCCAAACCGCCGTTACAGGTATGACTCCGTTGGGGGTTGCGGCGGAGCAATCGCAGCCGTCGTCGGTCCCCTTTCCGCCCCCTGGGACAACATGCATCCGCAATTCAGACCGTCTCGTCCGCAGCGGCCGTAACGGCGGCTGTTTCACGCGTCGCAGGCGTTTCTTCTCGCCCTTCGCCGAAGAACAGCAGCAGCGGACTGGCCACGAAAATTGAACTATAGGTGCCGACGATCACCCCCACGAGCATGATGAACGAAAACAGGTGCACGCCTTCGCCGCCGAAGGCATAGAGCACGAAGGCGACGAGAAACACTGTCAGGCTCGCCAGGACGGTGCGGCTCAGGGTCTGGTTGACGCTGTCGTTGATCATCTCGGGGGTAAGCCGCGGGTTTTTGCCGCGTACTTCCCGGATGCGATCGAACACGACGATCGTATCGTTGACCGAATAACCAACCAGCGTCAGCAACGCGGCCACGGCGGCCAGGTCGATCTTGAAGTCCTGGATTCCCAATAGCCCCATACCGGGGATGACATGCAGATAGTGGCATAAGGCTATCGCCCCGAGGGTGAAGCAGAGATCGTGGATCAGGCACAGCACGGCGGCCAGCCCGAACGTCCAGTTGCCGAACCGGAACCAAAGATAGATCATCATCGCCAGCCAGCTTGCCAGGATGGCTTCCATAGCCTTCCAGCGGGTGTCGCTGGCCAGTTGACTGTCGAAGACTTCCAGCCGCTCCGGTTCCGGCGAACCATTGAACGTCTGCTGGGCGGCCCGCAGGATGCGTTCGAGCGTCTCCCGTTGCACGCGGAGCTGTTCCGGATCGGGTTTGGGTGCCGCCAGTTGGGAGAATTCCGGCGAGCGGCTCAGGTCGAGCAGCATGGTCTGGAAGCGGCCGTTGACCGGCTCGCCTTCGCCGCTGAGGGTAAATACGCCGCGGGCGTCGTGTTGCAGAACCACGTAAAATTCGCGTTGCAACAAGTCTTCCACATACGACCGGGACGTGGGACGGCTAAACTGGAGCGACACCCGGGCACCTTGGATGGTGTATTCCATGGTGGCCCCGTCCAAGATGGTGGTGCCATCGTCGTTGCGGAACAAGCGGTGCAGGCTGGTTCGGACCAGATCGGGCTGACGCTCCGTAGTGCGGACGGTGAAGTAGCGGCTTTTGCCGTCCGGGTAGCTTTCGCCGGTCAGGTACATCTGTTCGACGGAGACATCCGGCAGGGTACGGGCCCGGGCGATGACGTCCTGCCGCATCCGTTCGGGGTCATAGTCGCCGGGGCGGCCAGGCTTTTGGGTCAGGGTCACGACGGCCTGGCTGGTACCCCCGTTCGGTTCGCGGTAGGTGAGCTGGTATATGAAAATGTTGAGTGTGGCGGGGTCTTCCGCGACGTTGACCCACCGGGCGTCGACGACGTCAAGCCATTTGGCCTGGTTCTGCTCACTCAGCAGGTCGCGGAAGCCGGCCTTGCCATCCGGTGTGCGGAGCAAGGCCCGCTCCTCTCCTTCCTGGAGCCGCCCGGCAAACACCGTCCCGCCGCGGAAATCTACGTTCAACCCGTCCTCGCCGCGATGGAGGAACAGGACCAACCCCAAGAGGGTAAGGATCGTGGTGGCTGTGAAAAACTGGTAGCGGTATTTCATCGGGTTGAACGACGGCCGCTCGAACAGTCGCAGCATCCGCAGCTCCGTCAACCAGCGGCGGTGCAGGCCGTAATCAAAGATGAGCCGCGTCATGTACAGCGACGTGAACAGGCTGATCACTAGCCCCAGAGTGAGCGCGATGGCGAATCCTTTGAGCTGATCGTTGCCGAATACGTAGAGCACCACAGCGGTAAAGATACTCGTCAGGTGGGTATCGAGGATGGTCGGGAGGGTGCGGGAGTAGGCGTTGCGAATGGCCAAGGCCAGGCCGGAGCCTTTGGACCGCTCCTCACGCAACCGCTCATAAATGAGGATGTTGGCATCCACCGCCATGCCCAGCGTGAGCACGAGACCCGCCAGTCCCGGCAATGTGAACGCGGCGTTGACGGCGACCATGAATCCCACCGTCAGCTCCAAATTGGCCAATAGGGCGATGCACGCCACCACCCCGGCGAAGCGGTAATAGACGAGCATGAAGAGCAAGATGCTGACAAACGCCGCGGCAATCGAAAAAGTGCCCCGCCGGATGGTATCCGCCCCCAGCGTCGGCCCGATGGTGTTTTCGCTGACCGGCCGCTCCCGGAGCTCCGCCGACAGGGCACCGCTGCGTAAAATTTGGACTAAGCGTTCGACGGTCTTCCGGTCAAAGCGGCCGTGGATTTGCCCCTGACTGGTGATCTCTTCCCGCAGCGTAGGGGCGGAGACAATGCGGCCATCCAAGAGGATGGCCAGGTGACGTTCGATGCCGCTGCTGGGGCGGTTGCGGCGGGTGATCCGGCCGAACTGTCGGGCCCCGGCGCTATTGAACATGAAGTCCACCGCCGGGTTGAGGGACTGGTCGTGTCCGGCACGGGCGGTCAGGGTAATATCGCCCCCCACCCGCAGAGCGTCCTCCGGCGAAACCCGCGTCAGAAGAAAATACTCATACTTTTTGCGGTTGACCAGTTTGTCCGCCTCTTCCGGCGACTTCCCCTCCCGGATCAGGCGTTGCTTTTCCGCCTCCTCGTTAGCTAATTGGTCCTCATCCAGGCAATCCCGGCTATAAATCACCATCGCCGCGCGGGCGATATCCACCACCGGCTGGCGGTTGGCGTCGATCAGAAGCACCCGCCGCTCCTGGCGGGCACGGGCGGCCTCCAGCCACAGGCCCGTCCCTTCAAAGCGATTGGACAGACCGAGCGTTTCCCGCTCTTCCGGGGCCAGCTCCGCCCACTGGTAGCGGACCAGCGCTCGGGTCTCGCCGATGGCGACCTCGAACTCTCCCTCCGGCCCCTCCGGCGGCAGGCCGCGGCGGGCGCGGGCGTCCAGCACCTCGGCGTCCGTGCTTTCCAGCTTCCGCTGCGCCTCACGGATCCCCTCCGCATCGTCGTGGCCATTGGCCAGGATGCGAAACTCCAGGACCCCCATCTGCGAGATCAGGCGTTTGATCTCCTCGATCTCTTCGGTGGTGAGGTTCTCTCGTCCGCGGCCGCTCCCGCCCCCCACCGGAAGGATGATCTCGATACGCGTGTTGCCAATGGGGCGAACGGTAACGTTTTTGATGTCGGTCGGGTCGATCCGCCGCTTGATCTGCGCGGCCAACTGGTTCATTTCGGACGTGGACAACCCCTCGCTGGCCGTGCCCGTGTCGGTGGCCGCGTCGTCCCGCAAGGCCTCGCGGCGGATCTTGGTCCGCTCCAGGTTGACCTCGTACACCAGGATGGTACCGCCGGCCAAGTCGATACCGAGCTTATACTTGTCGAAGCGGAACGCATAAAAGCCCGCCAGCACGACTGGCACCAGACAGACCAGGAAGCCGCGGAGAAAGTTGCGTTGCATGTGTCCCTACCCGTATCAGCACGCCGCTATGGCGGAACAAATGTCAAAATCCATGCCGCAGGCCAAAGATCGAATCCTCTCGCAGCGGTTTGATGTTTGTCGCCCGCATGTTGGATGATATTTGTTGCCCGCTTCAGTGCTATTTGTCCGCTTCAATCCTTCTTGCCTGCCTCTGCTTCATCCACGCCCAAAATTTGGACAACCACGCTTTTTTTCAGCCGCAAGCGGGAGTCCTCCGAACGGATGACGATCTCATCGTCGTTGTCGCGGATCGAGACGACCACCCCGACAATTCCGGCGTTGGTCAGGACTTTGGCACCCCGTCGCAATGCGGCCATCAACTGTTCCTGTTCCCGCCGCTGCCGTCGGGATTGGGCTGGGAATACCACCAGGAACATGAAAAGCATGAACAATGCCAGAATAAATAGGGGGAAAAACGGCCCAAAGCCCCCTGGAGCCGCCTCTGCCCCGCCCTCTTGCGCCCAAAGGGCTGCTACTGCCCATGTAATCATGTGAATCACCCGGATTGCCCGAGCGCGGCGACATTTGAAGCGGCCGCCGGCCCCGTCGGCGTCACAGTTTGCTTTTTTCCGGCGTTCAGGCAGTCAGTCTAGGATGTCGCATTCCATTGGACAAGACAGTGGGCGTGGAACGCCGCAAACTGCCCGGACTGGATGGCCGCACGGGCCTGCCGCATGAGCTGGTGGAAATAGCTCAGGTTGTGGATGGTTAGCAGGATCGGCCCCAGCATTTCATCGGCGGCGAACAGATGATGCAGATACGCCCGCGAATAATGGCGGCAGCAGTAGCAGGGGCAATTTTCGTCCAAAGGTCGGAAGTCCTTACGGTGACAGGAGTTACGCAAACGAAGTCCGCCGCGGCTGGTGAACGCGGAAGCGTTGCGGCCGTTACGAGTCGGTAAAACACAGTCAAACATATCGATCCCGGCGGCGATTCCGGCCAGAAGGTCCTGCGGGCGGCCCACCCCCATCAGGTACCGCGGTCGGTCGACCGGTAAGGCCGCCGCACACGCCGGCAATGCCGCATGCATCTGTTCCGGCGACTCTCCGACGCTGAAGCCGCCCAGGGCGTAGCCGGGGAAGTCCATCGCCACCAGCTCGCGGGCACAGGCCTGCCGCAGAGGGATGTCCAGACCGCCTTGGACGATGGCGAACAGGGCTTGGTCGCCGCGGCGATGGGCATCGCGGCACCGCTTGGCCCAGGCGATGGTCCGTCGCACGGCCCGCTGCACGACTTCGGGGGCCGCATTCGCCGGCGGGCATTCGTCCAGGACCATTGCGATGTCCGAGCCGAGGTTTTCCTGGATCGCGACGGCCCGTTCCGGCGTCAGCTCCAGCAGCGTTCCGTCGATATGGCTGCGAAAGGTGGCCCCGGCATCGGTGATCCGCACTTGGGAAGCCAGGCTGAAGACCTGGAAGCCGCCGGAGTCGGTGAGGATGGGGCCGTGCCAGTTCATGAAGGCATGCAGGCCGCCCGCGTCGCGGATCAGGAAATCCCCCGGACGCAACGCCAGGTGGTAGGTGTTGGCCAGGATCATCTGGGTCCCGGTATCGCGGACCATTTCCGGCGTCAGGCCCTTGATGGTCCCTTGGGTGCCGACCGGCATGAAGACGGGGGTTTCCACCTCGCCGTGCGGCGTGTGGAGGCGACCGGCCCGGGCCGCACCGTCTTGAGCTTCGACAGTGAAGCGGACGCTCATGATGGATCCATTGTTTTTATAGCAGCCGTTTGTGTAACAGCCGTTTGTGTAACAGCCATAGATGCAGCTCCTCCGGCGGCGGCTCGCGACGGTGGTCGCCGGGCCGGCGGAGGTTCGACGGGAATAAGACCCATTTGCGCAACTAATTCTGCGGCAAGAAGATACAAAGTGTCGGCCAGCTCGGCGGCGGGGGTCAGTCGCCGCGGAGCTTGAGGTTGAACTGAGCGAGCTTTTCGCGGACTTCCCGCAGGGAGGTCTGGCCGAAGTTCTTCGCTTCGAGCAGCTCGTCGGCACTGCGTTGGATCAGCTCGCCCAAGGTAGTGATACCGAGCCGGTTCATGCATTTCCGGGCCCGCACGGAAAGGTTTAAGTCGGAAACCGGCTTGTTGAGCAACGCCTGCTCTTCTGGCGACAGTTGCACCTGGGTCCGGTATCGGGCCTCGTATTGCTTGCCCTGTTCGAGGGACTGGCCTATGCGTAGCCCCTTGCTGGCCATGATCTGGCGGATTTCCTGCAGCGAGGTCTCGCCGAAGTTCTTGCTGGCCAGCAGTTGGGCCTCGGTGACGCGGGTCAGGTCGCCTAAGGTCTTGATGTTCATGCGTTTAAGGCAGTTGCGGGCCCGCACCGACAGTTCGAAGTCGGTCACCGGGATCTCGAGCACTTGCCGGAACTGCTGGTCGATCTGGTCCTCTTCCGGGCTGAAGTACATCGACTGGGACGCTACGGCGTCCTTAAGGAAGAGGATCGCCCGCTGGTCATGGTAGTCGATTTTGGTCAACCGCCGGAAGCATTCGACCGCCTTGTCGTACTTTTCGTTGTCCTCGTACAGGATCCCCAAGTTGTAAAGGACCCCCTTGCCGATGGGGGGATATTTGAGGGCACGTTCGTAGTAGGCGATCGCTTCCTCGTCGTTGCCCTGCTGATCGTTGAGCCAACCGAGGCGGAACAATGCCCCGGCGTGGCGGGGATCCAGCTCCAAGGCCCGCTCGTAGGCCCGAGCGGCCCGCAGACGGTCCCCTTCGGCCTCGGCGATGGCTCCGTCCTGATAATAATACTCCGCGTTGTGGGCGGCCGAATCCTTCAGTTTGGCGACAATTGCCTTGGCTTCCGCCAACCGGCCCTGCAACCGCAACACCCCGGCTTTCTGCAATTGCACCTGCTGCGCGGCGTAGCCGGTCTTTTCCGCCTTGTCGAACGCCTTGAATGCCAGGTCCAGATGATCCACCTTGTCGGGCTCGTCCCGGTAAGGCTGGGCTTGGGCCAGGTAGAGGTGCGTCAATCCCAGGTAGTAATTGGCCAAGGGGCCTTCCGTCTTGTTCAGGCACTCGATAGCCGTCTGCATGTGACCTAGGTAATAGTGGACGACGCCGAGCTTGAGCAGGAGCTTTTTCTGTTGGGCAGGAGCGGCGGCGGCCAGCCGGCGGTTGAGAGCTTCTGCAATTTCAGCCAGTTGGCGGATTTGGTTGGCTCCTTGGGCCAATCCATCCCGGAGTTTGCTGACCATTCCGCCTTCAAAATCTTCCCGCTCGAGCAATAACGCGCGCAAATCGATCAGCGGTTCCGTCACCTCCCGCGGTGCGGCCGCCAATGGACCGGCTACAGGTACGGTTTTCATAAGGCTCGAACCGTCAACACCTTAGGAATCACGAGGCCACCCTTGCCGCGCGACGGCGAGGCACGCGAGAGCGGCCAGCCAACGATGAGATCCGCCGTGAGTGTCGTATTATAAGCGCGGGTTGTGGTTTTGGAAAGGGCAACGTTGCCGCGGCGGCATCAGTACGCATCTTACGTTATACCAAGTACAACTACGCCAACACTGCCCCCAGCGTGTGGGTGTTGCGCGGATCAGGGGCCTTGGCCGCCGGACGGGAGCGGCGGAGGAGTTATGGTGGGCGACGTCCCCGGCGGCAGCACCAACGGCAACTCCGACGATGCGGCCGGCACCATCCCCGGCGGCGGCACCAATGGTGGCAACGCGGCGGCAATCGGGGGTAACTGAACGACCCGCACCGGCTCCCGCAGCGGCACGGCCACCGGCGGCTCGTGCCACTCGACATCCGCTACCCTTGGCCCCCGTGGTACCGCCAGCGGCGGCTCCGCCGTCTGCACCGCCAGGCCGGCCAGCTCGGACGGACGGGGGGGTGTGCCCTGCGGCAAGCATGCGGCGGTCGGACCTGTCAGGACCGGACCGGTTGGCAAAAGCGAGGGGAGAAACGAGAACCAGCGGCGGCGGGACTCCCCGGCCATCGTACCAGCAATTGGAGACGCAGTAGGGACAGGGACCGCCGGGCCGGACGGCCGCGTCGCGGGAGCGGGCCACGCCGCAGCCCCCACCTGCCGCACGGCCGGCGAGGCCAGCGGTGGCTCGGCCGTCTGACCTACAAATCCACCGACACCCTTGGGGCTATGGTAGCCGAGCAGATGGTACTCCCACAACGCCTGGCGTGCGGCGGCCCGCACCGCATCGACCGGGTCCCGCTCCATCGCTTCTTCCAAGGCCACTCCCGCCTGGCTCGACATAACCGGAAACCGTCCCAACGTGTCGGCGGCCAACTGGCGGACGGAGGCGGCAGGGTCCCGTCGAAGGGCATCGACCAACGCCGGAATCACGTCCGGATGGGCCCGCGGGTCGGACTGGGCTAACCGCCGCACCGCTTCCAGCCGTTGGGCCGCGTCCGGATGGCGGCGGAGCGTCTCCACCCAGTGACGGACGCGGGCCGGCTCCGCCAGCGGCAGACGGTAAAACCAGTCGCTCCAGTGCGTCTGAGCCTGAAGCTCGGCCACGGCCAGCAAATAAATGACCGCTGAATATGACAAGTTCCGCCACATGAGTTCATCCTGAATGACCGGAACCTGGAGAGCAGCCTCACCTCGCGTCCGAGGGGACGCTCGCCGTGTCCTCCATTATGCGGCATCTCCGGCGGATGGCGAGGGATCCTCGCTGGAATCCGTGGCAGTTGTTCTTCGGCTAATCGCGATAGCCCGCGCCGCCGAAACATCCGGCGCGGCTGGCACCGCCGGATCGGATATTGCGACCATCCCTTTAGGCGTTTCCCGACCCGGCCGCTAGCGATGGCGGGGACAACCGAGAAATATCAGCAATGAGATCAGGATACTGATGATTGTGACAGCTCAGGGCGTCATGCCCCCCACGCCCACCGGATGGCGTGCGGCCGGGGGCCGGCCCAACAGCGATTTTTCCTCCTTCGTCGGCGGCGGCGGTCGGTAAATCGCCGTTTCCGGCTCATCAAACCGCTTTTCGCGTGGCGGCATGCGGTATTCCTCGATCTCCGGCGGTCGCATCCGGTATTTGTCGTGGTAACAGCCGAGGGCAACCAGTAGGAGTCCGGCCCACGCCGCGACCCGTGGCCACACCGCTGTCCGTGGCCACACGGCTGTTCCTTCCCCGCCGTGGGGAACCGCTTCCTTGCTCATACTGACGCTGTCCATAAGCCCCTGGTAACGCCGGTCTGAGCGACGCTATAGGTGCGGCGAACCGCGTGGGCAAGCCCGGTTGGCCGCTGCCGGACCGGCCTAATCCGCCAGAGGATGAATTGCTCTATCCCATTAAACCGCAAAGGCTTATGCAATGTGGCCCCTCACCGCCGGGCTTGGCTGGCCCGGAGCAGGAAATAGAGCAGGGTCAAAATGGCGGTGAGGGTTGCGGCAACGTAGGTCAGGGCCGCGGCGTTGAGCACACGGGCCACCACCGCTTCTTCGCCGGGCTGGATCAGGCCGAGGGCTAGCAACTGCTGCCGTGCCCGCCTGCTGGCGTCGAACTCCACCGGCAAGTTCACCAATTGGAACAGCACCGTCAGGCTAAACGCCGCGATGCCCACATAAATCAGCCCGGCCAACTGCAGGGCAAACCCCAAAATGATCAGGATCCACGCCGCATTGCTGCCAAAACTGGCCAGAGGAACCATGAAGTTGCGCACAACCAGCGGGGCATATTGCTGGGCATCTTGAATGGCGTGGCCCGCCTCGTGGGCGGCGATCCCCAACGCCGCTAACGAGCGTCCCTGATAGACCGCCGGACTTAATCGCAGAGTCTTCTCCATTGGCGAGTAGTGGTCGGACAGGAAACCGCCGGTCATTTCCACGCGAACATGGGGTATACCTGCGGCCCGCAAAATCACCGCCGCCGCCTCTGCGCCGCTCAATCCACTTACCGGGGGAATCCGCGACGCCTCATGATAGGCCGAGCTCACCCGCCATTGGGCCCACGCCCCCAATATGATCGCCGGCAGTAGGATCAAAAAATACAGCGGATCGAAAAACATGCTACGTTACCTCTATCTCCAAGCTAATTGTCGTTGTACAATTTTACTCGACCCTGCCAAATGATGATGATGACCCCCGGCGATGCCGTACCTCACAGGGTGCTGCCCCCCCCGGCCATGCCGTACCTCACAGGGTGCTGCCCCCCCGGCCAGGCCGTACCACACGCGGCCATCCGCCCCCCGACCGCCTTGTGCGGCAGACCGCGTGACCCAACCACCACCAGGAGCATATCCATGGGCTTAGCGTTCATCAAACGCCGACGACTGTACAAAATTTGGACAACCGCTTCATTCGTCCTTTTGGCAGCACTTCTCGTTTGTCCTGCCGTTCTACCCCTTGCCGTCGCCCAGCGTGGCGGCCCGCTGCCGCCGCAACAGGCTGTGGCCACCCTGCAGGTGGCCGACGGCTTCCAGGCCGAGCTGTTCGCCGCCGAGCCAATGCTGATGAACCCCACCAGCATCGACGTCGATCATCGGGGCCGGGTGTGGGTCGCCGAAGCGGTGAACTATCGCCGCGTCGGGTTCAATCGGCCGCTGCTGCGGGCAGAAGGGGACCGGATCGTCGTCCTGGTGGACGAGACCGGCGCCGGGCGGGCGACCCGGGCAGTCACCTTCTACCAGGGCAAAGATTTGATCGCTCCACTGAGCGTGCTGGTGCTGCCGCAGCCGAACGGGCAGGGCTTGCGGGTCCTGGTCGCCCAGTCGCCGGACATATTGGAGTTCTGGGACCGGGACGGCGACCTGCAGGCCGACGGCCCGCCCCGCAAGTTCCTCAGCGGCTTCGGCGGCTTCGACCACGACCACGGCGTGCACGGCTTGACTGTCGGCCCGGACGGCAAACTCTACTTCACCGTCGGCGATTCCGGCGTCAAAGGCCTGCAAAGTGCCGACGGCCGCGGCCGCAAATGGACCAGCAACGCCACGGACTGCCGCGCCGGCACCGTTTGGCGATGCAACCTCGACGGTACTGAGTTGGAGCGGATCGCTCACAACTTTCGCAACAACTACGAGGCCTGCGTCGACAGCTTTGGCGAACTCTGGCTCTCCGATAACGACGACGACGGTAACCAGCAAACGCGCATCTGCTTCGTGATGCCCGGCGGCAACTACGGCTACCACCCCCGCGGTCCCGGCGAGAGCCACTGGCACGAGGAACATCCCGGAATCGTCCACAAGGTGCTCCGCACCGGCTTTGGCAGCCCTACCGGCATCACCTTTTACGAGGGCAATCTCTTCGGCCCAAAATACGTGGGAGCCTTGCTGCATTGCGATGCCGGGCCGCGGGAGGTGCGATGGTTCTTCCGCAAACCCCAAGGGGCCGGCTACGAGCTGGACAAGCAAGTCCTGCTCACCAGCAGCGACAACTGGTTCCGTCCCAGCGACGTGTGCGTCGCCCCGGACGGCAGCATCTTCGTCGCCGACTGGTACGATCGCGGCGTCGGCGGCCACGGCATGGGCGACCCCTTCGACGGCCGCATCTACCGCATCACCCCCAAAGGCCATAAGGGCTACACCGTGCCTCAACTCAAGCTGGACAGCCACGAGGGGTTGCTCGCGGCCCTGGCGTCGCCAAATCTCGCGACACGGCAGCTTGCCATCCACACCCTGCAGGCCATGAAGGAACCTGACCGCGACTGCTGGATCGGGGAGACGCTAGTCAAGGTCGAGCCGCCGCATGTCGCCGCCCGCATTCTGTGGCAATCGGGTTACACCACGCCGGACGGCTTCGCCCGACTGCCGGAGGACGCCCGCAAGCGGGTCGAACAGACGTTGGAGCGTCTCGAGCGGAACCTCCACTTCCGGGCGTCACTCCCCCGCCACTACCAGTCGAAAGAGCGGCATGAGGTCGAGTCGTTCCTGAAGTGGTACGTGCCAAGTCGGGCGCGGCAGACGCCGCCGGATCTGCCTTGCTGCCGCGAGGCCGCCCTGCTGTTACCCAAGCTGCCGCCCGAGGACGTCCGCCCGCACTTCTACGCCCTCGCCAAGCTCTATGATGGCTCCGACCACTTCTACCGGGCCGCCCTCAACATCGCCTGCGGCACCGATCCGGCCCGGCGGGAGGCCATCCTGGCCGACTTCGACAAACACTTCCCCCAGTGGAACGACAAGGTCGCGGATCTCGTGTGGGAGCTGCGACCGCCCGCGATGCTGCCGCGGCTGGGCACACTGCTGGCCGACCCGAGGCTGACCGCCGCCCAAAAGGGACGGTTACTGGAAATCATCGCCGTATATGATACGCCGGCGGCGGGCCAGACCGTCCTGGATGTCCTCCGCGGCCCCTCGCAGCGTGATGTCAAACAGCGGGCCATTGGACTGCTGCGCACGTTTCTGCCGACGAAGTGGCGCGGCCTGGGGGGCAGTCCCGCGTTGCGAGAGGCCATCGATGCCTTGGTCAGGGACGAATCTTCTGCCGACCTGGCGATGGAGCTGATCGCGGCGGCCCGGGCCACCGAACGGATCGATTGGGTCGTGCAGCGGGCTGTGGACCCGACTGCCCCCGCGGCGGTGCGTCGGACAGCCATCCGCACGCTGGGGCAACTACCGGATCGCCGCAGCGTGGACGCTCTGGCCCGCCTGCTGCGGCAGTCCAACCCCTTGGCCGCCGAAGCGGTCGCGGCGTTGGGCGAGCTATTGCCGCGGCAGCCAAAACCGCCTCCGTATGCCACCGCTGCCTTGCAGACATTGCAGGAGCTGCTGCTGGACAGCAGCCGCCCGCTGGAACTGCGGGGTGCAGTCGTCGCCACGTTCGCTGCCAACCGCGTCGCGACCATTTGGCTGCTGGAGCTGCACCAGCAGGGGCGGTTACCGGCCGAGCTGCGTGCGGACGTGGGCCGTTGGCTGAGGAATTCGCCGTTCCAGGACTTACGGAACCGGGCCTTGCTGGCTTTCCCGCCGCCGAGCCAGCTCAACCGTCAGCACCTGCCACCGATCGCCGAGCTGGTCCGTCGGACTGGCGACCCCGCCCGCGGTCGCGCCGTCTGGGACGCCTCGGCCAATAACGCCGCACAGTGTGCCAAATGTCACATGGTCCACGGTCGCGGCGGCCAAGTCGGCCCGGACCTGTCCATGATCGGCAAAAAGGCCAGCCGTGAAAACCTCTTTGAGTCCATTCTGTATCCCTCGCGAGCCATCGCCGACCAATTCGTGCAGTACCAGGTGACAACCACCGCCGAGGTGACGCTCACCGGCCTGATCATCGCCGACACGGCGGAGGCGATCGTCCTGCGCGACGCCAACGGCAAGGACTTCCGCATCGTTAAGGCAGACCTGGCCGCCCCGCCGCGGAAGCTGCCGACCTCCCTCATGCCGGAGGACGTCGTGGCGGCGTTGACCGAAGACGATCTCATCGACCTGGTCGCCTATCTGGAAACTCTCAAGCGGCCGGCCCTGACGCCGCAAAAGCTCTATCTGGCCGGTCCGTTTGCTGGCCGCAGCATGACGGACGCCCTGGAGCGGCCGTTCGGCCCGGAGAATTCGCCCTTCCGGTCTGGCGACGCCTTCGGCGAGGTCCGTTGGCGGCTACTGCCGGCCAATGCGGATGGGTATTTCGACCTGGCCGCCGCACACGGGCTGCGGGCCGCCCCGTCGGCCTCGTACCTGTATATGGAGTTCGAATCGCCGACGGAACAGACCGCCGACGTCCTGCTCGGCAGCGACGACGGCGCCCGGCTATGGCTCAACGGGCAACAGGTGTTCAAGACGCGGGCCACGCGGGCGGCAGCCCCGCAGCAGGAACGCATCGCCGTACGCCTTCGCAAGGGGAAAAACACCCTCCTGCTGAAAGTGGCCAACGGCGACGGACCGCACGGGGCCTACCTCACCCTCCTTTCCGACGAGGAACTGAAAATCCTGCTGCCGTGACAAGGCGACGCCAAGCCCGCGGGTAGAAATTGTTAGTGTAAGTCGTTGTAGGCCAAGAAGTTGCGGACATAGCCGCAGGGGCGGCGGGGCTAGCTCTCCGGCTCTTCCAGAATCCGGTAGAGGTGGTAGAGGCGGGGGTAACGTCGCCGCATCTCCTCATCATCTTCAAAGTCAAAGTCCTCCCCCTCCGGCGGTGGCGGCGGCATCCCTGCCTCTTCCCGGTCGAGCCGCTCATAGAAGTCGTCCCGTCCCGTCAATTCCTCGTACACCCGCAGTGCGGCGACATCGAGGCCAAAGCCGCTTACCGGATCGCCATTGAGAAAGTCCGCCAGATTGTCCGGATTTTTGAGGGCCGACTCGTACGCATGCCGGCCGCGGCCGATCAGCCAAGCCCGAAAATCGCGGAAGCCGTCGTCGGTGCAGCCGCCATTAATTAAGTAAGCGGCACCCCACAGGGGGAGGAGGTTCGCCGCCTGCAACGCCTCGTCGAAACGGGCCTGAAAAGCGATCAGCTTGTCTGGGTCCAGTGGCCGCAAACGGTCCTTAAGCGCCTCAAAGCGGTCGATAGGATCATCGCGGTACGATTCTTCAATGATCTTCCAAAACTCTTTCCATTCCATCATGGCCCGGCTCTCCGTGCGGCGGCGACCGATGCGGCGGTCAGGTTACAGCGGCAGTCGCCGTAGCGGCAGGGTGGCCGTTGTTGCTGGCCACTGCCCGCGCCCAGTCCGGCTCCTGCCAGTTGTTGGCTTGCCGCCAGAACGCCAAGGGATTATCGTACACGATTTTGCGAATGACTTCCTCGCTGTGGCCGCGACGCTTCATCTCCTGGATGAACTCCGGCACGGCCAGCGGGTCGGACTTGCCCCAGTCGCCGGCCGAGTTGACCATGATCCGTTCGGTGCCGTACCGCTCAATGATGTCGGCCGCCCGGGCCGGCGTGCATTTGGTCGTCGGGTAGAGCGTCATCGCGCACCAGTAGCCGCCGTCCAAGGCCGGCCGCACGGTGTGCTCCTCGACATGGTCGATGCATACCCGCTCCGGCATGATCCGCCGATCGTTACGGAGCATGTCAATGATCATCCGCGTGCCTTTATATTTGTCCTCCAGGTGCGGCGTGTGGATTAGGATCAGCTCCTGAGTCTTGGCGGCCAGGTCAAGGTGTTCCTGAAAGACGGTCGCTTCGTTGCGGGTGTTCTTGTTGAGGCCGATTTCGCCGATGCCGAGCACGTTCGGCCGTTTCAGAAACTGCGGGATCAGGGCGATGACCTCGCGGGCCAGACTGACATTTTCCGCCTCTTTGGCGTTGATGCACAGCCAGCAGTAGTGCTGAATGTGGAACTGGGCGGCCCGTTTCGGCTCGACCTCCGTCAGGTGCCGGAAGTAATCGTGGAAGCCCGCCGCACTGCCGCGGTCGAAGCCGGCCCAGAAGGCCGGCTCGCTGATCGCCACGCATTGGGCGTAGGCCATGCGTTGATAATCGTCGGTGGTGCGGGAAATCATGTGAATGTGCGGGTCGATGTATTTCACGACCAATCCCTCCGCAAAGGTTGACTACGCTTTATTTTACGGAAGGTGGATCAGAAATGCACGGCTATTCCGGCGGGAATTTCCCATCCGACGCCGCGTCGGTTAGACACACGGTCGCCGGCCACACAGCCAGCGTAAAGCGTAACCGGCAGAGTCGGCCGTGCGCCGCCCCTGTCCCGGGTCAGTCGATGCGGGCCAGATGGTCGGCTATTGCTGCCCGCACGCTACTGACCGCCCGCCAGTAAACGATGATCGTGAGCAGCCCCGCCACGGCCAAAATGCCCCTCTCGGCCAGCACCAAATGTTCGACGTTCCAACGGGCACTCAACCATTCCCGCATCTGATCCTGGTAATAGGGCACGCCGAACGCGGCGACCGTGGCCCATGATGCGAGCAACAGTCCCAAAAAGCCGACCCGTCGCGGCGTCGATTCGCAGCGGTGGTAGCTGCCGATCGCCGTCAGGGCGTTCAGGAACCAGAATTCTGCCGCCGCGATGGCGATGGCCGTGGCCGTGACCGCCCACGCCATCTCATCGAGACCGCGGAACAGGAACAAAACCCCCAGCAGTCCCAGTCCCAACCCTCCGGTGAAGGTCGCCACCGCACTGGCGGCGAATAGTCCCCGCGTGCCGCTTCGCCCAGGCACACCGACACACCATAGCCGCCCCAGCGTCCAGGCCAGGCCGCCGATCACCAGCGGCAATCCGTATAGCAGAATGTCCAATTGCTGGAGTTTGGTCAACGTGATCGCTTGCGGTGCTTCGTCGTTGATGAAGCCTGCGATACGGATCCATCCTTCCCCTTGGGGCAACTCGCCGGCCAATCGTTCGTATAACGTTTTACCGAACTCGGCCAGGGCGGGGACCACCAAAACGACCAGCCCAAACAGCACCCATCCCAGGCCGCGACGCGCCCGACGCCAGCCGCGGATCAACTCGTCCTCGACCGGCGGGGGAGCGGCGGGCGGGGCGGCGGCAACGGGGCGGCCCGCCGCACGCGGCGGGTCAGCAAATTGGCCGTGCTGAAGTGGGCCGTGGGCGGCCGGATCCGGTTGGAACAGACGGGTTTCCGGCGGCGTCAGCGGCGGCGGAGCGGGTAGAGGGGCCGAAGGGGCACCCCCCGGCAACGCTGGGGGGGATGAAGCCGGCAACGGTGGTGTCAGCAGGGGGCTGGCTGTCGTCGGCGACCAACTGCTTGATGGAATTACGGGCGAGGACGGATCCTGGGTCGGCGTCTGGCCCGACGCGAGCGAGGGGGCCGCTCGGGGTGAAGAACCGTCGGAGGACGAGTACGCTGCGGCACCACCCGCAGGGGGTGAAGGCAACGGTACCTCCATCGCCGTGGCACAGTACGGGCACTTGACCCGCTTGCCGACCGACTCGTCCCGGGCCCGAAACCGCTTCATGCAGCCGATGCAGGTCATTGTGATCGGCATAGGTCCGCCCACCCCGTTCACCGGAGATAACAATTTTCCGTTTCTGACGGATATCCTACCTTTGCCGATTGACAGGGTGAATAGCAGTTATTGTTATAAACATGCTCCAGTCGTCACAGCGAAAATGACCATCACCCTAACACCAAGAGAGACAAGAACTTGAGAATCCCCCCGTCCTCCAAAGGATAGAACCGTGGCGAACGCGTGATTTGGTCAAGAACGCGTGATTTGTTACATATGCTGCGGGTTTTGACGGAGCAATCCCTTCCTCAAATGCTTCATGATATACTCTCTAGGAAACCTTGCATCTCCTGGTACGCATGCCAGTCTCCGGTCTGCTGAGCGGCGGCCATGCCGGCTCGCAACGCCTGTTCCGCTTCTGGATAGCGTTGCAGACGAATCAGCGCCTGGCCCAACTGCAAGTAGGCGGGGACATACGGCGGCGAACCCTCCCGGCCCGTCAGGTCCCGCAAAATCCGCACACACTCCTCGTCCTGACCGAGGCTGGCATACTCCATCGCCAGGGCATACCGCAGAAACGGGTCGTGCGGGTCCTCGGCGATCATCGCCTCGAGCTGTTGCATCCGTGGCGTCTTGTCCATGCGGCGGAGCTCCTCCTGGTGTGCCATTCCTCCTCGTGTGCCATTACCTCGGCTGTCCGCCGGCAACCGAGCCATGGCGGACCGGCGACAGCACCAGTATCCGTGCAGCGTCTTGAATTTTAGCTTACATGTTGTGGCCAACGACGCGGATGGCCCGCAGCAACCCTTTACCAGACACAACTTCCTGCGGAACCGGACAACCGTCGTAGACGATGCATCAGGTGCAGGCAGCGTAGCTGGGCCAAGGTAAGCCGCCGCCCTAGCCAACGTCCCCTCGCCGGATAGAGCCTCCGCCTGTCCCTGACCGACTTGAAGGATGCGATTGCGGGTCCATCATCCTCTGCCAGGGAGATTTACCCCGTGAGCCGCTGCCAACAAGCCCTACTCGCGGCGGGGATCGTGTGGGTCGTCGCCGCAGGAGGCGGGATCGCACTCCCCACGCTGACAGAAATACCGACGGCGTATGGACACGACACCCCCTCTCCCGCGAACGGTCTCTCCGCACTGAAACGGCGGGACGCCGTGGTCGCCGTCTATGAGAAAGTCAAACGGTCCATCGTCAATCTCCACAGTGAGCGGACCATTATCCCCGCATCGGATGACCTATTCCGCCTACCGGTGCAGCCGCAACGGGTCAACGGCATGGGGACGGGGATCGTCCTCGATCCGCGCGGCTACATTCTAACAAATTTTCACGTGGTGGACGACGTCCATACTTTGCGGGCCCGCCTGCACGACGGCGGCAACTTCCCCGCCCGCGTCTTGGCCATCGATAAACAGGCTGACCTGGCGGTGATCAAAATCGAGCCGCCGCAGCCCCTGCCGCTGCCCGTGTGGGGAACCTCCTCCGACCTGATGGTCGGCGAGGCGGTCATCGCCATCGGCAACGCCTACGGCTACGAGCACTCCATCACCGACGGCCGCGTCTCCTACATCGGTCGGGATGTTTCCCTCAATAAGGAAATGGGTTACAAAGGGCTCATCCAGACCAGCGCCCCCATCAACCCCGGCAATTCCGGCGGCCCGCTGCTGAACGTGCTCGGAGAAATCGTCGGGGTCAACGTGGCTATCCGGGCCGGGGCGCAGAATATCGCGTTCGCCCTGCCGGCCGACCAGGTAATCCCCCGTGCGGCCGAGCTGCTGTCCCGCCGTCGCCATGGCCTATCGCATGGCATGGTCTTGCGGGACGTCGCCGAACGGGACGATCCAGACGGCCCCGCCCGTCGACGAGTGGTGGTCGAAGCGGTCGAGACCGATTCTCCTGCCCACGCCGCGGGGGTCAAGGCCGGCGACATCCTCGAAACGATCGCCGATGTGCCCATCCGCACGACCATCGATAGCGAGCGGGCACTATTGGAGCGTGGCATAGGTGCGGCACTACCCCTGAGAGTTCGCCGCGACCGTCAGAGCATGACCTTGACGCTGACCCTGGCGGCCAAGGGAGCGGCCCCCGCCGCGGCCGAGCTGATCTGGCGGAAACTGGGAGTGCGGCTTGTTCCGGTCACGGCCGAGTCGGTACGCAAGGCCCACCCCCAACTCCAGGGAGGTCTGCGGGTCGTCGAAGTAGCCCCGCAGGGGACCGCCGGGGTGGCCGGAATCGTCCGGGGCGACATCCTCGTCGGCTTGCACACCTGGGAGACCCTCAGCCACGACAACGTGCTCTATGTCCTGAACCACAAAGACTTTGCGAGCTTCCTACCCCTCAAATACTACATCGTCCGCGACAACACCCTCCGTGAGGGCTGGATACCCGCCCTCCCCTGACCGCCCGACACCTCTGATAACGTGTGGTTATAGCAGCTGACTCTTGGCGATTGTCCCATCCCGCCCATCGACGATTCCCACATCCCTGCCATAGGTCAGCATCTCATTCCCGCCCATAGCGATTAACTTATCCCGCTAGCGGCGATTGTCCGACCACCACTGTTGGCCGTAATCCCATTTCCGCCGTTCCCCGCCGCTTGAGCCGCGATCCCACCATCAAAGACTCGTTAGATCAAAGACTCATTAGATTATCATTGGTGCGACCCGTCCATCAACCCCCGCGCACGATTTGGCCGTTGGCAATTGCCGGCAAACTGATTACCATGATCACAAGGCACATAAAACGGTAAGCCGGCTGGAGTTCTCCGCAACCAACAAGCGATCAGGTGGGGCGTGGGTGAGGCAACACGGGGATTCCCTGTGTCCTGCTTCCACGTGACGGGGGGCGAGCCGGAACTGCAAGCGGACCGACACCCCAAGAGGTGTCGGATTGGTGGCAACTATGAAAATTGCTATCGGGAACGATCACCGCGGCGTGGGTGTCAAACAGCGGATCATCGCGATACTCAAGGAATTAGGTCATGATGTCATCGACCTGGGCGCCAACACACCCTCGCCGGTGGACTATCCCGACTATGCCATCAAGGTCGGGGAAGCTGTCGTCAGCGGCCAAGCCGATCGCGGCATCCTCATCTGCGGCACCGGTCACGGGATGTGTATCGCCGCTAACAAGGTTGCCGGTGTGCGGGCGACTAACTGCCGGGACGTCATCGATGCCGAGCTGAGCCGCCGCCACAACGATGCCAACGTCATGTGTCTGTCCGCCGACCTGGTCGGCGAAGAGATGGTTGAGCGAATGATCCGCGTCTGGCTGACTACCGAGTTTGAGGGGGGCCGACACGCCCGCCGCACCGGCAAGATCGCCGCGTATGAGCAGTGCCATATGAAGACAGATTCCCAGTGCTAGGGTGGCACCGGCGTTCCGCCGGGAGCCTGGCCATTGTGCCCGTCATCCGCATGACACGCAAAACGGGACAGCCGGAACTCCCCATGGACCCGATAGCGGCCAGCGGTGCTCCCGCGGCGGTCCCGCCGACCCGTCCTAGCCGGCGGGTGACCTCCCTCGCCGCACGGCTGCGGGCCAACCCGCTGGTGGTCGTGCTGCTAGCCATTGGGCTTGGCGGATGCGTGCTCCTGGGCCTACTTTACCTGCGACTTTCCCGGCAACAGGGAACCACATCCCAGCAAACCGCTCTCTGGAGCCGCTATCATCAAAGCCTGCAACGGGGTTCTCTCGAGGAAATCGCCGCCGCCTTGGAGGACATCCTCGCACAAGAACCTCACCATCCCCATGCCCTCCTGCTGCTGCAAGCCCTGAGCCAGCAGCGCTCCACGCCGGAGACGGCTGAACTAGCCATCCCCCTGCTCCATGCCCACCTGCAGGCCGACCGGCTGAGTCAAGCGGCTGCGGAGGCCGACGCCGTCCTGGAGCGACAGCCCAAATACTGGTTGGCCCACTGTGCCCGGCTCCACCACGCCATCCATCGCGGCCGGCCACCAGACGAACTCCGTAAACTGATCGCAGCGTTTCCCGACCCGTCCGACGAAACAGCCCACACCACCCCCGGCGGCCTCCTCTACGCCATTCACTTGTGGAACGCCGCCGGCGCCGATACGACCCCCCTGGTGCGGACGATCCATCAACAGGTAATACCGCTGATGCGGACTCCCACGGCCGCGGCCGCACCGCCGCTGGTGCAGCTCCAGCTCGTCGAATGCTACTGCATCGCTTGGGCGGATGCTTCCCACCGCCATGCCTTGCCCGGCTACTGGGCAGCAGCTGACCAGTTGGCCGAGCGGGCCGTCGCGACAGCGATTGCTCACCAGGACACCGCCCCGCTACGCTATTGGCTGACGCTAGTGCCACGCCTGCACCAGGTGCTCAACTACCTGCCGCCCTCCCTTTCGCAAGCCATTTCGCAACAGGAGCAACCACAACAGTTGTTGCGGGAGGCGCTCCACCGGCGATCCCGCGCGGTCCTGCTCACCCTGCACAAGCTCAACCCACGCGATGTCGGGCCATACCTTGGCCTGGCCGAGCTGGCGTTGCAACAAGGGGATGTCGCTGCTGCCGGCCAGCATCTGCTTGAGGGACTGCAACAGGTCGGCGAACACCTTTCCCTGTGGGAACAGGTGTTGGCTTTTGTGGCCCGATATGGAACAGCGGATAGCCTGGCCCTCGCCTGCGACGGGATTTGGACCGCCGCCCGACAGGATCCCCAGAGCGCCGACAAGTGGCTACTTGCGGCCCACGCCGCCCTGCTGGTTCACCGTGCGGACCGGGCGATCGAAGCCTGCCAGCGGGTGCGTCAGTTACAGCCGCAACACGTCTCCGCCTGCGTCCTGGAGGCATGGCTATGGCTCCGCAGCGGCGAGCCGGCCCAGGCCCATACGCTCCTGACTGGCCTGCCGCCCGAACTCCTCTGCCGCTCTCCGGTGGCCCTCCACTTATGGGGGCGTTCCCTGGCCGAAGCGGAGCACCTGGCGGTAGTGGAGCAGCAACTGCAATCGCTGCAAGCTCTGCATGAGGCGGACCCATCGGCATCATTCGCATACCTCAGCGGGGTCATCGATGCACCGCCGGATGCCACCCGCCTCGGATGGGTGGTGACGCAACTGCGGCGGCTTCCCCCACACGTCCAACGCTCGCCCACGTGGCTACGTCTCCATGCCCTGGCCCTGTACCGCCGGGCGGAATCCCTGATGGAGCCCCCTTCCCGGGGCACATCCGCCGTGTGGAACGATGCGGCGGTCATGGAAACCTTGCAGGCATTGGACCGCATCGCGTCCCCAGAACTGCAACGTGACCCGGAATTGTTATTGACGCAGGCGACTCTGCACGCCTGCGCTCGCGGCTACCGTGCCGCGGCCCTCCGCCTCGTCCAACCCTATCGGGACAACGCCGCATCGCTCACTCCGGATCAACAGATCCGCCTGGCCTGGGTGCTGCTCGCCTGCGGTCAGCCGCAAGAGGCGGCCCGAATCCTCGAACCGCTGCAGCACCAGCCCCTGCCACCGGTGATGCTTCACCTGGGGTTAGCCCGCGCTTACCATGAGCTGCGGCGACCCATGGACGCCCGCCACTGTTTCGCCCAGGCCAGCTCGCAGCCGCGACGCACCCCCCGCGAACACGCCGAATGGGTAGCTTGCAAACGCCTTTTGACACAAGAGACGCCGCCATGACGATGCTGTCAGAGCCGCTAGGCTGTTGCCTGATCGCTGGTGTTTTGGCCGTGGCCGTTGCCCCGGTCACCGCACAGATGCCGCCAGTCAAAGACACCCCGGCCCTGTCCCGTCCCGGCGACTCCAAAACGCGCACCCCGGAACAGCAGCGGGCCTTTGCGGCCTTTGCCGCCGGGAAAATCGATGATGCCTTGCAAATTCTCATCCAAGCGGCCAAGTCCAACCCTAATGCGATGCCGCCCAAAGTCGTGCTGGCCCGCTGGTTTGCCGAGGCTGGCCAAGGACCGCAGGCCCGCCTCATGCTCGAACAGGCCGCCCAGGAGGACCCCAAACACCCCGAAGTCTTCCTGACCAATGCCCATTTCGCCTTCCTGGAGGGGCGTGTCACCGAGGTCATCCTTAACTGTCAGGCCGCATTGGAAGCGGCGGACAATCCCCGCTGGGACAGCGGCATGAAACAGCACGTCCGCCACCAGGCCCGCCTGGGGCTTGCCGCGGCGTATGAGCTGCGGCGGGACTACGTGGCCGCCCTGGCCCAGCTCGACGAGCTGTTGCGGCAATCCCCACGGGACGTCCCGCTGCGACAACGTTACGCCCGCATCCTATTTCTGCTGCAGCGACCCGACGACGCTTACCGCGAGCTGCAGCAATGCCGCCAGGACGACCCCACCGCCGAGCCGGCCGAACTGGTCATCGGGCAACTTTACGCCCTGCAATACGATTTCGATAACGCCGAAAAATGGCTGACCAAGGCAGTGCAGGCCTTGCCGCAGGACGTGCGGGTCCGCCGCGTCCTAGCCGGTTACTTGCTCGACCGCGGACGACGGGAAGAAGCCCGTCCGCACCTGGAAACCGTACAACGCCTCGATCCGGAAGGCCGCGAAACCCGTGCTCTGACCGGCTATTACGCCCGCCACGCCCGCGACTTGGCCACGGCCCGGCAAATATTCGAGGAGCTGGTCCGCGACTACCCGAATTACCCGTTTGCCACGGTCAACCTGGCGGTCCTGTTGGCCGAAAGCGACGAGGAAAAGGCCCGACAACGCGCGGTGGCCCTGGCGGAAAACCACGCCCGGGCCCATCCGCAACTGGCCGATGCCCGGGCATTGCTGGCCTATACGCTCTACAAGGCCGGCCGCCGCTCCGATGCCGAGCGGGTCGCCCGCTCCACCTTCGGCCTAGGCACCATCAGTCCCGACGCCGCCTATTTCCTCGCCCTGGCCCTGGACTCGCCCGATGCACCCGCAGAAAACCGAGCGGAGATCAAAAACCTCCTGCAGGCCGCCCTCAACAGCAAAGAGCCGATGTTCTATCGGGCCGAGGCCCAAAAGCTGCTGGACGAGATCGTCAAACAACTGTCGCCGCAGCCGAAGGTTCCGGACAAGAAGTAGCCGTGGATGGACTAATCGGACGCGGACAGATCGTCGTGGCGATCGGGCTGCTGACCACAGGTGCGGCCCCGTGGGTCTATTCCCTGGTCCGCTTCTGGGGCATCCACCCCGAGTATGCGGACCGTCTGTTGATCCTCGTGGTCTCCGGCGGAATCATCTGGCGGCAGCGGCGGGAGCTGATGCGACTGCCACGGCGGCCAAGCCGCTGGGGCTACCCTTTGCTGGCCGTGGGCGCCGTCGCCTTCCCGTGCGGCTGGTACTTGCAAGCCCAGGTCGCGCCCAAGCCGATCCTGCTATGGTGGCTGGCCACCGCCTGGCTAGGCCTATGCGGCGGATTCGTCCTGCTGACCGCAGGTAACAGCCACCTGCGGCGGCTGGCCTTTCCGTTGCTCTTTGTGCTGTTGGCGTTACCCATCCCCAACCGCATCCTCTTACCCTTACAGCACCTGTTGCAGACCTTGACCACCGAGCTGGCGGCCTACGCTTTATCCGGTAGCGGCGTGCCCGTGGAGCGGCTGGGCTTTGTTCTTCGACTGCCGCAAGCCGATTTGGGGGTAGCCGAGGCCTGCAGCGGCGTTCGCTCGGTCACGGCCATGCTGGCGGTCGCCGCTTTCGTCGCCTACTGGCAAGGTCTCAGCCTCCCGCGAGGGGCCACCCTGTTTGTTCTGACCATCCCGTTGATCGCGGCGGTCAACGCCGGCCGGGTCATCCTCAGCGGCTGGCTGTGCGAATCGCTCGGCCCACAGGCCGTCGCCGCCTGGCGGCACGACGCTCTCGGCGTCGCCATGATCCTTCTGGGCGTAGCGGCGATTGTCGCCATTTCCCGCTTGCTCCAAGCCGGAGGCGGACGATCAGTTCCGGCCATCCCACCCACTGGGTCTGGCCAACCGGCAACCCCGCCGCGAGGGGTTCCCACCGGCATTTCCGGTCAGGTCCCGATCCCGGCAGCAGCACGTCCTGACCAACACGTCCAGATTGCCAGCGTGATCCTTGTGGCTGCCGCCGCGGCCACGCTTCTGGCTCACGTGCTAGGCTACCGCGAACAGGAGGACATTCAGGCCGCGGCTCCGCTGGTCGCGCTGCCGCTGCAGTGGAACGGATGGTTCGGGCAGGGGTGTCGCGTGCCTGAGGAGCTCCGCCACATGCTCACGCCGGACGACATCCTGCACCGCACCTACGTGGACACGTTCGGGCACGAATGGAATGTTTGGGTCATCTACTGGTCCTCGCAAAACATGGTCAAAGGCTACCATCATCCAGACATTTGCTGGCCCAACCGGGGCTATACCCTGCAGCGGCGAACTATCCTTGAGCTGTCCGCGGGCGGCGGACGGCTACCGGTCACCGAGCGGGAATTCTGTCGCGGCACGGAACGCTGGCTCATCTGGTATTGGACGCAGGAGGGCCAGCGGGTCTGGTCCGAGGCGGACGAACGCCGCGCCCAGTTGTTAGGCGACTCGCACGCCTGGGTGGCGGAGCGTCTTTGGGGTGCTGCACCGACCGTCCGCGGGCGGCTGACCGTCCTGGTGGCTACGCCGGTGTGGGGGGACGGCCGACTGATCCGGCTACAATCGCAGGCATTTCTTGTGCAGTTGGCCCACTACATCTACGAGCTGTGCCCGTGGGCCGCACCGCCGCAAAGCGATTAACAATTGTTCATCATTCTGTACTCATTATGCACCCCATTTGCCGAAAAGTCAAATGAAAAATGTCTGGACAGGATCGATTATGCGGCTATAGAGGCGGCCGACCGACTCGTTGCGGGGGGAACTCAGCGATGCGTACCGTCATGTACGGCATCATTGCCGCCCTGTCGGCGGCGATGGGCACGGCCGCGACCTTTTTGTTCCTGTCCCCGGCCCGACCGATCGGGGCTGCCTCCAACGACCGTTACGGCGACTACATCATCGCCACCGGTGCCGTCGCGGTCAATCCCCGCATTCCCACCGACGGGGTCTGGCTGCTCGACTACAAAGCCGGCAAGCTGCTGGGAACGGTCATCGACCGCAACTCCGGCAAGATCATCGGCTGGGCGGAAGTCGACCTGACCGCCGAGTTCGGCCTGGCCCGCAATGCGGACGTCCACTTCATGATGACCACTGGCTACATCACACAAAACCAGTCCGCTCTCTACCTTGCGGAAACGACCAGCGGCCTGTTCGGCGTCTACACGATGGGTCCCGGCCCCAACGGCGTAGGCATCGTGATCCGTCGGCACGATCTGACCCGCTTCCGGGAAGTGGCGGCCGGCGGCCCGGCAGGTGGAGCAATCCCCAATCCCGCCGCTGGCGGACCCGGTGGCGGAGCGGCTGGCCCAGGAATCCCGCCGGCCATCGGCCCCGGGATCGGACCAGGTAACGGACCGGCTGTAGGAGCCACTGCTGGCCCGCCCGGCGGATTACCCAATCCGGCAAGGCTACCTAACCCGACAGGGCTACCCAATCCGGCAGGGCTACCAAACCCAGGCATTCCCCCCGGCGTCAAGCCAGCACAGTTGCCGCAGTTGCCACAACTGCCACCCACGCCGCAAAACCCATCGACGTTGCCGCAACTGTCACCCACGCCGCAAAACCCGCAGTCGCAAACGCCGCCGGCCGGTTCCGGCGGGGTACAGTTGCCGCAATTGCCGGGCGTCCCGCCGCCGCAGCGATGACGCCGTCGGCTATCGCCACGGTTCTGCACGCGGGGAGACGCTGGAAATCTACGTCGGGGCCGGGGCGATGACGCCGTCGGCTATCGCCGCGGTTCTGCACCGCTCCGGATTCGGCTCCTGACCTGATTTAACACTGATAGCCAATCCCATGCGGCTCACAGCACACTTTTTGTCGTTTCGGCGACGAGTCCATAGCGTATCATAAAGCAAAGACCCGCCCTGCGGGGACGCATCCGCCTCCCAACCAGGACGTAGCCAATGCTTGCGCAACCCGTTGCGATTCATCGACTTGCGATTCGATGGGCAACTTTTATGACCGCGGCTGTCACGGCCGTCACGGCGGTCACGGCGGTTGCCGTTCGGGCTCAGGTTGCGGCGGAACACACCGCTGCCGTTGAACGTCTCCGGCGGGACGTGCAATTTCTGGCCAGCCCCGAATGCGAAGGCCGCGGCATCGATACGCGGGGCATCGACAAGGCTGCCGCGTCCATCGCCGAAGAGTTCCGCAAAGCGGGACTACGACCCGCCATGCCGGACGGCTCGTATTTTCAGCCGTTTACGGTGACGGCGGCGGCCAAGCTGGCTGAGCCGCCGCGGGCCGTGCTGCGGCCGCCACAGGGGAAGACGATCGAGCTAGAGGCCGGCGTAGAGTTTACGGCGATGGGATTCAGTGCTTCCGGAACCGTCAATGCCCCGCTGGCATTTGTCGGTTACGGCATCACCGCCCCGGAGTTAAAGTATGACGACTATGCCAACACCGACGTCGCCGGCAAAGTCGTAATTATGATCCGCCGCACGCCACGAGCCAACGAACGCGGCGAGCGACGCTTCGACGGGAATGTCGCCAATCCGGAAGAGAGCACGCATGCGGCGTTTGTGACCAAAATCGAAAATGCCCGCCGCCATAAAGCCGCCGCCGTGATCATCGTCAACGACGCCGGCTCGGCAGGCGAACGCGACCCGCTGCCGCAGTTCGCCAACCACGCCGTGGGCATCCCGCCGGCCCCCTTCCCTGTGCTGTTCATGAAACGGTCCGTCCTCGATGACATCCTGCATTCGCACAACCTGCGGCTCCGCGACATTGAACAGGCAATCGACGCTGACCTGCGGCCGCAAAGCCGGCCACTGCCCGGATGGACCATCGGGCTGAACGTCCGAGTGGAACGAACGGAGTACCAGTGCAAAAACGTGGTCGGCGTGCTGGACGGCTCCGGACCGCTGGCCCAGGAGACCCTGATCATCGGCGCCCATTACGATCACATCGGCTACGGGAATTTCGGCAGTCTCGGCGGTCCCAAGGCCCGCGGCCAGATTCATTTTGGCGCCGACGACAACGCCAGCGGCACGGCGGCACTGCTGGAGCTGGCCCGACGCATGGCCGCCGCACCCCGCCGCGACGGGCGCCGCGTCGTATTTATCGCCTTCAGTGCCGAAGAACGCGGCCTATTTGGCTCCCTCCATTACTGCAAACAGCCCCTGTTTCCCTTGGAGACTACCGCCGCCATGTTAAATATGGACATGGTCGGACGGGCCAAACAGGTTCACACGAACTGGTTCGGATGGGAAAAGAAAGAGCGCCTGCTGGTTTACGGCGTCGGCACCGGCAGTGGCCTGGAACAGCTTGTCCATAAGGCCAACGGCAACCCTGGCTTGGCCCTGCGAACCCTCCCCGGCGGCACCGGGCCGAGCGACCACGACTCGTTTTACCGCAAACGTGTCCCCGTGCTGTTTTTCTACACCGGCACGCACGGCGACTACCACCGCCCCAGCGACACCGCCGACAAGATCAACTACGACGGCATGGCCCAGATTGTCGACTATGTTTATCGGATTGCTGATGAATTGCGGACGCAGCCAGAACGGCCCCGATATCAGGTAGTGCGGGACGCATGGCGGGACCCGACCGACCCGCGGGCGACGCCATCGCCGAGAGGGCAGATACCCCGCCTGGGCGTACGGCCCGGCAACTACGAAAGCGAGGACGGCGGCCTGCTGGTCGACGGCGTCACGCCCGGCGGCCCCGCCGACCGCGCCGGCATCAAGGAAGGGGACGTCATCGTCGCCATCGCCGGTCACCCGGTCAAAAACATTGGCACTTACATGGCCGCCATGAGCCAGCAAAAGGCGGGCACAACCATCGAAGTAGTCATCCTACGCAAAGGGGAACGGCTGACACTCAAAGTCACACCCGAATGACCGGTGGCCGCCCTAGCGAGAACCGTGTTGCCGCAACCGTCGAGGTCCTTGCGGCGTCTGGCAAGCATAAATTCTTGATACACCAGGAGTTACGATGGATCCGGCGATCGATTTTCCTCTTGTGCAGCTTGTGCGGCAGATCGGTCCGCAGCCGCAACTGAGCGACGTGGCGGCCGCCGTGCGACACGCCTGGCAGGTCTCGCGGACCGCCGCCCGGATCCGTCCCGGCATGCGCCTGTCCGTCGCCTGCGGCAGCCGCGGCATCCGCAACTATCTGACCATTGTTCGAGAAACGTTGGCGGTGCTCCGCGAGCGAGGAGCCGTGCCATTTGTCGTCGCCGCGATGGGCTCGCACGGCGGCGCCACCCCGGACGGGCAACGCGAGCTATTGGCCAGTTACGGCATCGATGAACACCACCTGGGCGTCCCCGTCGTTACCGACATGGACGCCGTATGCATCGGCCACAACTCGTGGGGACAGCCGGTTTGGTGGGACAAAAACGCCTTGGCCGCCGACGGCGTCGTGACCATTTCCCGCATCAAGCCCCATACCGATTTCCGCGGCCGCTTCGAAAGCGGCATCCTCAAAATGCTGGTCATCGGCCTGGGCAAACGTCATGGTGCCGACCAGGTCCACAGCTTCGGCACCCGCGGCCTGCGGGACATGATGCCCGAATCGGCAAAGGTCGTCCTGGAGAAGACCCCCTTCCTGGGCGGCCTGGCGATCGTGGAAAATGCCCGCGAGGAGACGGCCCACGTCGAAGTCGTGGACCGCGATGACCTGTGGGACCGCGAGCCGGAGTTATTGGAATGGTCCCGGCAACTGATGGGCCGCATCCCGTTCCGCGAGTTGGACGTGTTGATCGTCGGTGAGTGCGGCAAGAACTACTCCGGCGCCGGCCTGGACCCCAACGTGGTCGGCCGCATGCTCATCGAGGCGTCCCCAGAGATGGAAACCAACGTGCCGCGGATCACCCGCATCGGCCTGCTGGACGTGTCGCCGGAAAGCCACGGCAACGCCACCGGCATCGGCATCGCCGACCTGACGACTCAACGGGCCATTGCGGCGATCGACCCGCTGCCGTTCCGGATGAACAACCTCACCGCCCGGTTCCTGTGGCGGAGCAAGCTGCCGCTGGCCTTCCCCACCGACCGGGAAGTGATCGCCGCTTGCCTGCAGACCTGCTGGCAGCCGGACCAGACGCAGATCAAGATGTGCGTCATTCCCAACACGTTGGAAGTGGCGGAGCTGTGGGTAACGGCCCCCCTGGCGGCCGAAGCGGCGCATAATCCCGATCTGCAGCTAGTTGGCCAACCGCGGCCCCTGCCGTTTGACGCCCAGGGCAACTTGGTCCAGGAGGAGCTGTTCCCGCACAGCGTACGGGCCCGCCGCCGGCAAAGTCATCCCGCCGAACCGTCGCCGCAAACGGAACCGGCAGGGTCGCTATCGGTCAAACCCTGACGCCGCGGCGGCCATCGTATCGCCCCTCGCGGCCGCTGATCGTCCGAGTCGAATGGTATTGTGCCGCAATCGTCCGACGGACGCTCCCCCCATCCGTGATCGTGGGCCCCTGCGGCCATACTCCCCACTCGAAAGCTTCACTTGAGCGATTTCACCCACGCCTCAAATGCGGCATAATGCTTGTCTATCACCGGTGCAGGTCCGCTGAGCCGCACGTGGGTCGCTTCTTCCTTCTCGGCCACGATCAGCCAGATGACCCGGTAATTGTCGAGGATCATTTCCTTGGAGCGAGGATCCTGCGGCCGCTCGCGGTATTTCCACGTACCGCGGACGTCCAGGACATGCACTTTCGCCCGTGGTAGCTCCCACACGCTCCGTTTGGATATGTCCTCAACCGTTTTCCCTTCCGGCGGCAGGAACTGGGCCTGCCAGCGGGGGAAGTTTTTCTCTGGATCGGGGTGGCTTTCCGGATAGATGGCCAGCTCGGCGTCGGCCAGGCCTTCAAAGCCGGGGAGCTTGAACTGGTACGACCGCAGCCGGTTGGAGGGTTTTTCGCTTTTCCACACCGTGGGGGCCGCCGCGGAGAGCGAGCCGATTTTCACCACAACCGGCGTGGATTGGGCTTGGGCCGTTACCACCGTCAGTACCATGCATCCCGCTGCTAAGATGCCGATGGGGGCGTGCCGCATAAATCCTCCTGCATTCGCACACGTTTGCCAGTTAGAGCGATTCCGACCACTAAGAGTTCCCGCTCGTTAGGCTACCGGGCGGATGATCGGACGTCGGTCCTTCAAACATTTTTTAAAACCGGGAGCATCCTCCCTCATGGCAGCCATTCATTCCGTCACGACCAGCGGGCCGCGACGGCCTCGACTCCCACGAGCGGCGGGCCACATTGATAATCCTGGCACGGATAAACCGTCACGGTATCGCCGAGCATGGGCTTGTCCGCCAACCAGGGGATGAGTGCCGCAGGTGGCGGCGTTGCTGGGTCGTGGAAGGCCCGCACCTGCCGCGGCCGGAAGGCCTGGTGGATGGCCGAGAGGGCCGCACGGGTGTCCGCCGCGTCGGCTCGTCCGATGATGGCGACTTCCTCGACCGGCCCGATGTACCAATCCAAGGCGATCAGGCATTGGGCACAGGCCATGGGGTGCTCGCGCATCGGGCTTTCGTAGGCTTTGAGGATGTTTTCCGCCTTTTCGCGGTAATCGCGGCGGTCCAACAGGTGGGCCAGCCGCAGTGCGAGCGTCGCCGCCACGGCCGCGCCGCTGGGGGTCGAGCCGTCCTGCTGGTCCCGCAGGCGGGCGATCAGCGGTTCGTGGTCATGGGTCACGAAATACAGGCCGCCACTGGCTGGGTCGGCGAACTGCTCCCATATTTGCCGCAACAACTCCTCTGCTATTTGGAGGTATTTCGTCTCGTAACAGCACTCATAAAGCGTCGTTACTGCCTCGGCGAGGTAGGCGTAGTCCTCCAGATAGGCCCGGATTGGCCGCTGCGGCGACTCTGGATCGGTAATCGCGACCCGCAACAGCCGCCCCTGCGGGTCGCGGGCCAGCCGGAGGACGGCATCCGCCGCTCGGCGGGCCGCTTCCAGGTATCGTGGTTCACCGAACGCCGCCCCCGCCTCGGCCAGGGCGGCGATCATCAGGCCGTTCCATGCCGCGAGGATCTTCTCGTCGCGGCCGGGCCGGATCCGCCGCTGCCGATGTTCCAACAAACGCTGTTTGATCCCCCGCAGCCGCGCCTGAAACGCTTCCAGTGGCATCCCCAGCCGGGCGGCATCCTCCGCGTCGCTGCCGGAACGGTGCAGGATGTTGCGCCCCTCGAAGTTACCGCCGGGGGTGATGTCCCACACCGCACAGGCAAAGCGGGCGTCCTCCTCGCCCAGGACCTGTTTGACCTCATCGAGGTCCCACAGGTAAAATTTGCCCTCTTCCCCCTCGCTGTCGGCGTCTTCGGAGGAGTAAAAGCCGCCGCAAGGATCGGTCATATCGCGTAAAACGTAGTCTAATGTTTCGCAGGCGACCTGTCTCCAATCCGGGCGGCGGTGGAGCTGCCAGGCATGGGTGTAGGTGCGGGCCAACAGGGCGTTGTCGTAAAGCATTTTTTCGAAGTGCGGCACGAGCCAGCGAGCATCCACGCTGTAGCGGGCAAAGCCGCCGCCGAGCTGGTCGTAGATGCCGCCGCGAGCCATCCGCTCCAAGGTGACCGCCACCATGTGCCCCGCAGAGGAATCGGGATAACGGTATTGCAGACGCAACAGCAGTTGCAGATCGACGGCGTGGGGAAACTTGGGGGCTGAGCCGAAGCCGCCATGTACAGGATCGAACAACTGTTGGTAGCGGCGTAACGCCTGCTGCAGGATCGCCTCGTCGAGTAGGGCGTCGGCGGCGGGGGGCGTCGCCACGTGCATCTGCTGCAATGCCGCGGTCACGTGCTGGCCGATCGACTCGATCTGGTCCCGCTGGGTCTGCCACGCTTCAATGATGGCTCGCAGCAAGCGTTTGAACGACGGGCGGTGCGGCGCATATCGTTCGTCCGGCGGGTAGTAGGTCCCCGCGTAAAACGGCTGCAGTTGCGGCGTCAGGAACACGTTTAGCGGCCAGCCGCCCCCCTCGCGGGTCAACAGTTGCAACGCCTGCATGTAAATGGCGTCCAAATCCGGCCGCTCCTCCCGGTCCACCTTGATGGCGACGAAGTGCCGGTTGAGCAGCTCTGCCGTCTCGGGGTCCATGAAACTCTCGTGCTCCATCACATGGCACCAATGGCAGGCAGAGTAACCGATCGACAGCAGGATCGGCCGGTCCAGCTCCCGGGCCCGTTGCAGGGCTTCCGGCCCCCATGGGTACCAGTCCACGGGGTTAGCTGCATGCTGCCGCAGGTACAAGCTCTTCTCATGGGCCAAACGGTTGAGGGACGGCATGAACAGCCTCGCAGTCAGGATGGGGAACTCCAAGGAATTGTAGGCGCGGCCGCGGCAGGTCGCGACGACCGATCGCAAAAATTGTCACAGGTCTCCGCCGGGCACCATTCACGACAGTGGACGCCGCCGTTAGGGTTCACTGCGTCACCGCCTGGGCAAAGATAGGCAACTGCACTTCAGCATTGTCCAGGTCGGTGCGGATCCGGACGACCCGCTGGATCGTCCCCGCTTGCGGCGGCGTCAGGACCACGGTGACAAACTGTACTGGCAACGCCGCATCCCCTGGCGGCAACTCGACCTGCAGGCCGTTGCCCGTCCCTTCGACCCCCACGATGCGGAACGGCCTGGCCGCACGGACCAGCACTCGCTGCGAGACGGTCTTGCCGACCGGCACAGCATCCAACTGCACCTGCGGCGGCGAACACTCCACCGCCGCGGCAATCGTCCCGGACACGGCGATCCGCAACACCGGCTGCGACGGATCGTTGGTCTTCAAATAAATCGTATCTGCAAAGCTACCCGGTTGTTGCGTCGGCTGCAGCACGACCTCGAGCTGGTATTCCACGCCGCCGCGTAACAGGCCGCCGCGACTGACTTCGCTGAGGGTCGCCGTGATCGGTGCGGCCGGCACTACCACTTCGGTGATCTTCCAGTCCCGCGAGCGGCCACTATATTTCACGGTCGCCCGCTGCACGGCCCGTGTGCCCGGCGGCACGGTGCCGAAGTGGATGGCCCCGGGATTGAGGCTGACATCGGTACGGCTCGTTGCCTGCAACCGGATGATCGCCGTGGACACATATTTTGGCCCAAAGGTCACATACAACGTCTGGGCATTCCAGCCAACGAACTTGCCCGTGTTCATCATGACCACAAACTCGGCGGACTCGTTCGGCTGCAGGACCTTGGTCATCGGCACGTAGTCCAGGCAGTGGCAGCTTTTACGCACCTCCATGATCTGCATCGGCACATCGTAGATGTTGGTGATGGTGAAGCGGTGGGTGCAGATAGTGCCGTGCGGGACTTCGCCGAAGTTGTGGACGATGACCGGCGGTGGGGATTGCTCGCGGTGGACGGCGATGTCCGGCAGGAACATCTTGTTGGCCCACGGGGCGACCGCCGGAGCCGGCGGGACGAAGCCTTGGGGGGACTGCGGCGAGACCAGTTGCGGCAAAGCCGGTTTGGCCGCCGGTTGTGGCGACGGCCGCGGCGCCGTCTGGGCCAGCAGGCTGCCGCATCCGATGGTCATCGCCAGTATCGCTCCCATCCGCCACACGATCATGGCCGCCTCCCACCTACCGGTCGCCGCATGGGTTGCTTGGACGAGACCATCCCCTCCCTCAAGACCCTCGCCTGCCGCATAACAGCCGCATGGGTCAGTTGTGCGGGACGGTCCGTCGCTCACCGCATTCCGACGACGCCGGAGTCATATGATGCATCGGCCAGTTAATCCCTCATTGCTGGGAGCAAGCCGACCATGCGGCCTGTAGAGGCGGCTGCGACTGCGGTACGACCGCCACGGATCAGCCGAACGGCGAATATGCGACAATCCGGGCAAATCGAGCAACTGCTGTGACCACTACATATACTACATCTGCCACCAAAGTTATTGACGCTACAAACGTTGCTAACGCCGTGAACGTCGCAACCACCACGTCAATACGACTGAAGCAACCGCTACGACCCTTGCCACCGCGAGCGAATGAAGGCGATGCCGCGGGTGTAAACTTCTTCGGCACTGGGGAACAAGTCCCGCCAGATTTTGGTGGCGGCGGCCAAATCGGGCAAGGCCCGCCCGAAAGCCTCGATGGTCAGCCAGCCGTCGTAGCCCACCTCCCGCAGGGTCCGGAAGATGGCATCCCAGTTGACCTGGCCGGTGCCGGGGGTGCCGCGGTCGTTTTCGCTGATGTGCACGTGGGCTAGCACGGGGGCGATGGTCCGGATTGCCGCGGCAGGGTCCTTCTCCTCGATGTGAGCGTGGAAGGTATCGTACATCGCCCGGAAGTGCGGATGGTCGACTAGCCGCACCAGCTCCACCGCCTGTGCGGCCGTGTTGAGGAAGTAGCATTCGAAGCGGTTGAGATACTCGATCGCCAGGGTCAGACGGGCCTGCTGGGCGAATTCGGCGGCGGCCCGCAAGACCTCGGCGGCCCGCTGCTTCTCGTCGGCGGTCGGGCCGGTGCCGGTAAATTCGCCGATCGCGGAGTGATACGGCCCGCAGACCGTCTCGGAGCCAAGCACATGATTGATCTCGATCACCGTCTTGAGCCAGTCCAAGGCCTTGCGGCGGACCGCAGGATCAGGGCTGACTGCATTGGTGTCCCGCGTCAGGATGGTCACGGTGGTGCACTTCAGGCCAAGCCGGTCCAACTCCGCGCGGATCGGCTTGTAATCATTGGGGGTGCCGCCGAAAATGGGTAGCTCGACCCCGTCAAAGCCCGCCGCCTTAAGCCGTTCGAGCAGGGGGAAATGTTCCGACGTCACCTGTCCCGTCCACAGCAGCAGGTTCATGCCGATTTTCATGGTCTGACCTCGCAAGGGTTTGAGGATGGCCTCTGTGGCAGCATTCTGTCAGTCCGCAGCGGAACGACAAGCGGCCGGTAAGGGAATTCCTTGCTAAAAACTTAAGGCGATCCGTTGCTGGCAGTGTCGAGCTAAAAATCCCGTTTAGCCGCGTGGCGACACGGCCGGCGGCGCCGCCTGTTTCAGCATCGCCAACAGCTCCGCCGCACACGCCTGGGCGAACGCCGGATCGTTGATGTGCAGGTCCAGCTCAATGAGGCGGACATGCGGGGCGATCCAGTTGCGGATGCTCTGAAACAAGGCCGCATCGGCTTGCGGGTCCCAAAACGGCCCCCCTTCGATATCCAGGGCCGACACGCCACGCAGCGGAAGCATCAGGGCGGTCGGCCCACGGGCGGCGCTGGTTTTTTCGGCCAGCTCTTTGCCGAGCCGGTCCATTTCTTGCGGCGTGGTCCGCATCAGGGTCACGTTCGGATTGTGTTGGTGCAACCGCCGGCCAGCAAACTGCGGCGGCACCGTCTGCGGCGGACCGAAATTGACCATGTCCAACGCTCCGACGCTAACGACCTGCGGGATGCCCACCATCGCCGCGGCGGTGAGCCGGTCCGGCCCCGCCGTCAGGATGCCGCCGACCAGTTCGTCGGCCAGCTCGGTGGTGGTGATGTCGAGCACGCCGGCTATGTGCCCGTCGCGGATCAGCTCTTCCATGGTGCGGCCGCCGGTGCCGGTGGCATGGAACACCAGGACTTCGTATCCCGCCGCGTCGAGGATCTGTCGGGCGGCCTCGACGCAGGAGGTGGTGACACCGAACATTGTCGCCGCCAACGTCGGCCGTTGGTCTGCAGTGGGCCCTTGTGCACGGCGACGTTCATAGGCTGCACACATCCCGGCCATTGCCGCTACGGCGTTATCGAACACTTGCCGGCTGATACGGTTGACGCCGCTGATGTCGACCACGGCGTGCATCATCAGGATGTCGCGGGTGCCGACAAACGGCTGGACTTGCCCGCTGGCCAGGGTGCTGACCATCAGCTTGGGAATACCTAGCGGCACGGCCCGCATCGCCGCGGTGGCAATGGTCGTCCCCGCCGAGCCGCCTAGTCCCATGATGCCGCTAAGACGTCCATCAGCATGAAGCTGCCGGGCGATGGCCGCTGCTCCACGGGCTGCCGCCGCCACGGCTTGGCCGCGGTCCCCTGCCTGCCGCAACCGTTGGTAATCCTCTCCGGCCGCCGCAAACACGGCCTCGCGGGGAATCTCTGGCGGAAACGCCGGCGGCTGCAGCACCCCCGCATCGGCGACGATCACCTCTACCCCCGCCGCACGCAACCGCTCGCAAACGTACTGGTATTCCCGCCCCTTGGTGTCGAGCGTCCCGATCAGCAGCACGGCCATGGTCCGCCTCCACCTGGCATGATACTCCCCCAACGGCCGCATTTACGCATGGGCCGGGAAACGAGCGGCATTTGCCGCAAACGCATGGTATGTTTGTATCGACGCCCACTGACGGGGGGAACCCATGCCTGCTGCGATCCGACGGATCCTCACCCACGCAGCCCTGACCGCCGCCTCGCTGGCTGCGGTGGGCCTGATGCTGGCTTACATCGCCACGATCGCACTCGATTCCCTAGCGATTGGCGATATGACGGGCGCCCCCGCCGCAACGGCGTCCTCGGAGTCGATGGCCAACGGTCTCTACTGGCAGTTGCCGCTACGGCTGGCCGCGATGGGCTTTGTCATCGTCGTGGCCGGCGAAGGATTGGCACATATCTTCCGCCGCCGTCGCAATTCTCATGCAACATAAATAACACATCTATTATGCACCATAAATGACATTCACGCAAATTTGAAAATGTCATTTTACACTCCGTCCAGTCCCGTCTGCCCGGCCGGCCGCCCGTCCATACATTCAGGGATGACTGCGTGCCCAACGGACGCAAGCAGTCACAATGACGCAACCTATTACGGAGAAACAGTTTATGATGACGCGTCGGGAGATACTCGACCGCCTGCGGGCGGTAGTGGCCTCGGGCCGGCCGATCATCGGCGGTGGCGCCGGCACCGGCATTTCCGCCAAATGTGCCGAACTAGGCGGCATCGACCTGATTATCATTTACAACTCGGGCCGCTTCCGCATGGCCGGTCGCGGCTCCCTCGCCGGCATGATGCCCTACGGGGACGCCAACCAAATTGTCATGGACATGGCCCGGGAAGTCCTGCCCGTCGTCGAAAAGACGCCGGTTCTGGCCGGGGTTTGCGGCACCGACCCGTTCCGGATCATGCGTCGCTTCCTGCAGGACGTGCGGGACGTCGGCTTTGCCGGCGTCCAGAACTTCCCGACAGTGGGCCTGATCGACGGCACCTTCCGCCGCGGCCTGGAAGAGACCGGCATGGGCTTCGACAAGGAAGTGGACATGATCCGCATCGCGCATGAGCTGGATTTGCTCACCTGCCCGTACGTGTTCACGCCGGAAGAGGCCGAGCAAATGGCCGCCGCCGGCGCGGACATTCTCATCCCGCACATGGGCTTGACCACCAAAGGAACTATCGGTGCCAAAACGGCGTTAACCCTCGAGGAAGCCACCCGGCGGGTGCAGGAGCTGGCTGAGGCTGCCCGGCGGATCAACCCCGACATCCTCGTCTTGTGCCACGGCGGCCCGATCTCCGAACCCGAGGACGTCCAGTATATCCTGCAGCACACCCGCGGCATCGTGGGCTTTTTTGGTGCTTCCAGCATCGAGCGGCTCCCCACCGAGCGGGCCATCACCGACGGCGTGCGACGGTTCAAATCCCTGAACTTGGCCGCCACCGCGGCGGGCTAAAACCGCTGTGTCAGGCGTACGAGCCCACCAATTCCATCAGTTAAGGTTATACTTTTTAATACCGCAGGATGAAATCGACCGTGAAGCGGTAGCTGAAAAAGTCCCGGGGTCCAGCCAGTGGCAGCTCGAATGCCCCGCCGAGCTGGGCGGATTCATGGATCTTGTAACGGGCTCCGATCGCCCAGGTCAGCATTCCCTTGCCGCGGGCGATACCGCCGACGTTGAGCAGATCGCGCCCCTCTGCACCGATGAACGGCCGCTCCTTCCCATTGGCAGTGTAGACGATCCAGTTCAAGCCGGTCAACGGATAAAAGCGGTGGTTGTTGAATGTGTCCAGGTCCACCTGTGCGGACAGGTAGTAATAGTCGCTGCGATGGGCGGTGACGCTGAAGGCATAGCCCGTACCGACCAAAGCGTTCAAGCTGCCTAACCGCCAGCCAAAATCGAGATTTTGGGCATAGCTGAGGTACGGAACGAGGCTTAACGTGCCCGTATTTTGAAAGGCCCGGTCATTGCCGGTGGGAATTTGAAATTGCAAGCCAGCGGCCAATAGGCTGCAACTGGTCTCATCCCGCAGGATGGTAAATTTCGGGCCAAGCCACAACTCGGCGAAGCTGGTGCCGCCAGGGTAAATGGAACCCGCTCCGGTGTCTACCGTAGTGCCGCCCAATTTGTGGAGGACCACCGACCAGCGATCGGTAAAGGCGAGACGGGCTTGGGTCCCGTAAAACCAGATGTTGCCGCCGCGGAAGTCGGCCTGCCGCCGCGGCACCTTCTGATAAATGAATAATGGGCGAGCTTCAGTCACCGACCGCGGATCTTCAAACAGAAACGGGTTGGTCATGGGCGAAATGAAATTGTCAAAGACGTGGTCGCTGCGGAACCAGTCCTGGGCGGTACCGATGATGCGGTGGAACAGATCACCGGCCTTCTCGCCGAACTGGGCGGCGTGGCTGTCCGGGTCGGTGCCGGTTTCTCCCCGTAACGGCGACCCACCCCCTTGCGGCCCTCTCCTCAGACTGGAGCGGGTCTGCAACAGGCTGGCGACGGGGTCGGCGTCTGCTGGTCGAGGTGGATGAGTCGCCGGTGCAACCGGTTTCTCCACCAACCGGGCGGGAACCACTGCGGCGGACGGCTCCGGCGGCAGCAAGGCAGCGGTACGCACTAAGGCGGCATGCCCGGCAGAGGGTTTAGCCGCTGTGGTAGCAGGCGTTGCCACGCCGTTGACTTGGGATAGTGCCGCTGCGGCCGGCGGTACCGGTGGTTCCAGTAATACAGGTAATGGCGGGGATTGGGGCAAACAGGCGGCGTCCGGCCGTGCAGGTGGCGACGGTTCCGGCGGCAGTTGCCCGGCGGTCATGGCCTGTGGCGGTGCCGGCGCCATAGGCTCCCACGGCCCCGGCCAATCTGTCGCACGAACTGTGGCCAACCGGCTTAGCAGAACAATCGCCAACAACATCCATTTGGCCACGGCACGCGGCATGCCTTGCCTCCATACAATCTCTCTCCTGCCTGCCGGTGTGGCCCGACAGCCGGCGATAGCTGTTGCCGCAATCGCCGCATACCTCCTCATCGGCCACCCTCTATACGTGCATGCATAGCGAAGTGCAACGGGTGGTGCCGCCGCGACGGTCGCAACCGACTCACCTCGCACAATTCCTACATCCGGCGGCCTGGGGTGTATGCAAGACAAATCACAAGCGACACAAAATGGGAAAAAGCTAGAGATCGTAGCGGGTTAGCCGGACGCCGGATCGGCGGGATCTAGCTGCAGGCCGGTTGGATGAGTGAGCCTACAATCATCCCCCTGATGCAAGTCGTTCCCATCCGGGTGTTGGCGGCGATGCAGATAGGCGGCCCGCAGTTGACCATAGTCTTCGGGGGTAAGAGTCTCGAGGGGATCGGAACTGCAAGTGTCGCCGGGCTCACCCATGCAGCGGCGATGGATCAACTCCAAAAACGGGATGCACCAGCCGCAACCGGTGCCGGCACCGCCACACTCGGCGAAGCGACTGGCCACTTGGGGACGATGCCGCCGCCCCCAGTTTTCGAGTTTCCGCCAGGTGACGTGGAAACAGTAACAGATGGTATCGTCCGGCTGCATCACCGCACCGCCGTATTGCGGGCTGAACCCACCACATCTCAACATTTTACCATGCCTGACACCCGCACAATCACAAAACACTCAAAACACGATAGGCAACCATAACCGACCCATCACGCCAATGATTCTTAGCCCGCACCGCAGCAAGATGGGCACCAATAGCAGCAACACGGGCACCGATAGCAGCGTTCAGAACCAGCACCGTGGTAAGGCCTGTACCATCAGGCGAAGTTTGTCCCATGCCGAGACAGTCGGCCGCACCGACCAGACATCGTAACCGATCCGCCGAATGGCCTGCAACACCTGGCGTCCCCCCTCAATGAATAGCCAGACCTGGCCGCGGTAGCGCGGCGGCAACAGCGGTATAAGTTGTTCTCCCTGGTCGAAGAAAGCCGCCGCCCGCTGGACCTCATGTCGCATCAACTCGCGAAAGGCATCGTCCGCGCGGCGGAGCTGCCATACCGTCGCGCCGACGCCGAACCGCTCGCGGTCCTCCCGCGGCACGTAGATCCGTCCCCGCTCGGCGTCCCGCCGCACGTCCTGCCAAAAGTTCGCCAGTTGCAACCCCGTACAGACGGCGTTCGCATAACTGGCTCGCCGCAGATCGTAACACTCTAACAGGTAGAGCACCAGGTGCCCCACCGGGTTGGCCGAGTGGCGGCAATATTCCAACAGTTGGGCAAAGGTCGCGTATTCCTTGACCCGCTGATCCTGCTCGAATGCCACAAGAAGCTGCAGGAACGGCTCCAGCGGTACACCGTGGCGGCGGATGGTCGACTGCAACGCCACCATGACCGGGTGGCGTGGCCGGCCGGTGTAGCAAGTTTGGAGTTGCTCCCGCCACCATTGCAGCAGGGACAACGCCGCCGCGCCCCCGGCGGTTTCGTCCGCCAAGTCGTCCGCCCACCGACAGTAGGCGTATACGGCGTGGAAATCCGGGATAAGCCGCCGTGGCACAAACAGTGAGACGACCGAAAAATTCTCGTAATGCCGCTCGGCGACGCTTCTGCAGTAGGCCCGGGCCTGCGACAGGGAGGGCGAAGCATACGCGGCGTGCGGCCCCCAACGGCGCAGTTCCGCCGCAAAATCCCATCCTTGCCGCTTGGGCCGGCGGATCCGCCACGCCATCCTGATCCACCCGCTCGGGTCATGCCCATTCCGCATGCAGGTAATCACTTCTTCGCCTCGAGGATGCGGATTTGTGTACACAAGCTGAATTTCAAATCGTCCATTTGGTACTCGGTTTCGGCGAAGAACGCCCGGTAACCGCTCGGCGGTGCGGCGACCACTGCCGGCAACTGCTCCACCGCTTGTTCCCGCCAGCGGGCTTTGCGGAAATCCCGCGTCGGCGACTCGGCCACCCACACTCGGACGGCCCGGATCCGCGCGGCCGAACGCAGCTCGAGGCGACACTGCCCCTCCGCCTCCGAGCAAACCCACACCATCTGCGGCATCGGCTTGTCAAACACCATGCATCGCCCGAACGCCGCAAGCGTATGGAGCGCCCGCTGCGGTACCAGCTCCGGCCGGCCGTTGCCGTCCCGTTCCCGCAGGTCGTGGCCCGCATTCGGCACGTACAGGACGTACTTCTCCCCCTTCAGGTCGTCCCAGTATGAGTTGAGCGCATCCAGCGGCCAATACGGATCATTCGCCCCGTTGATGATCATCTTGGGCACCGTGATCTGTTCGCGGTAGATCCACGGATCGATCATTTGCCAGAGTTTTTTGGCTTCCGGCGTATCTGGAATGGGGACAAGCTTGCGGTTGGTGTAGTCGCGGATCATTTCACTAGGGGCGCCAAAGGCCCGCAAGTGGTTTTGGAGCTGTACTGGTATATTCAGCGTGTCAATGACCAAAGGGGCGATTGCCTTGACCCGCGGGTCGCCCGTCGCGGCGGTCAGCCAGCTTGTCCAGCCCCGTTTGGAAGCCCCGGTGACCACGAAGGAGCGTACCTCAAACTGCCACTCCTTTTGGGCAAACTGCTGCACGGCGTCCATCGCCCGGATCAGGCTTTTGACCATGGGGAACAATAGCGGCCAGGTAGGATCCTTGCTTTGCAGGTAGCGGACGAACGTCTCGGCGATCAAGGCGTCCTCGACCTTGCCGCCGAACAGGGGCTGCTTGGGTATGCCGTAAAGAAAGGCTACCGGTGCACCGATCTTCTTGGCGACCTCCATGCCCAGCAGCATCGATGCGGCGTTGGGGCGGCCTCCCTGGTTCCACAGCACCATCGTCGCCTGCGGCTGGACTCCTTGCGGCACGAATATTTGCAGCTTGTGGTCCCAGACAATCTCATGCCAGGTCTGCGAAACCATGTCCAAGGTGTAAATTGTCCCGGCGTCGGTCGTCTGTTTGGACTCCACCTTCCAGCGGAACGAATCGTCCGGCAGGCGGACATAGTCGATCAATTCCCGCGGCAGTGTCATCGGGGATGACTCCGCCGCCACTCCCCGTTGCACTCCGTACAGTCCAACGATCAGCACCAAACTGAACATCCACCAGTACCGCCATCCCATCATGGCCACTCCTTCCGTCGGTAAGACCTTTTCGGTTAGCAACATGCCGTCCGCCGCGTCGCCGCTGCCGTGCACCGACGCCGTATATCCTAAACAAATCATTCATTCGTGGCTTGGCCAAGCCGTATCGGCGAGGAGAGGGTATAGTGCCGCCCATCCATCACGAACTCGCACTCGACAAATGCAGCGGTGCAGCCGCGGCCATGGATGGGCCATTCCGCTTGCAAGGTCCGATCGCCGGAGACGTTCATAGGGGATTCCTTCCACACGGCGGCGCGGAAATCCCGTCCGGTGGCATGGGCCGTATACAAACGTACCGCATGCGGGACGATTCCGCACTCTCCGGCGACCCGCATTCGCCCTGGCGGTGCTGCCGGCCATTGCCATTTCATCTGCGGCCAAGGTCGGCCATGGATTTGCGCATAGGCAAACGCCGTGAATGTCTGTATCGCCCGCTGCGGCAACGATTCTTCTGTCCCGTCGGACCGCCGCTCGCAGATGTAATGACCGGCATTGGGAATGTATAATACCCATTTTTGACCCGGCAGATCTTCCCAGTACACATTCAGGGCGTCCACCATCCAGAACGGATCGTTGGTGCCGTTGATGATGAGTTTGGGCATGGTCAGCCGCGGCAAATACGTCCACGGGTCGATCATCCGCCACAGGTGGCGGGCCGCCGCCGTGTTGGGGATGGGTAACAGTCCCCGCTCGCGGTAATCGCGGATCATGTCGCTGAATTTGCCAAATGCCTGGATCTGCCTTTCCATTTGGACAGGCAGATTCAGGGCATCGAAGACGAGAGGGACAATGGCCTGGACGCGGCGATCACCGGTGGCGGCAGTCAACCACGCCGTCCATCCTCGTTTCGATGCCCCCGCCACGATGAACCGCTGCAAGTCGCATTGCCACTCCTTGGCCGCATACGCCTGCAGGGCATCCATACACCGCACCACGCTTTTGACCATCGGAAACAATAGCGGCCATTGCTTGTTTTCGGTCCGCAGGTACATAGCCAGAGTCTCAGCAATCAATGCGTCCTCGCGGCAACCGTTGAGTAATGGCTGATTGGGCACTCCAAACAGCATCACAAACGGCGCACGGATGTGTGCGGCGATCAGCATGCCCAGAGCGTCCACCTTGGCACGCGGCGGCGGGTCCCCGTCCACCCACAACAGCCAAGTCTGCCCGGGCTTGACCTGGGGCGGCACAAACACCACGACGACGTGCCGCCACACCGTCCCCTGCCAGGTCTGGGAGACAAGCTCCAGGGTATGGATAGTCCCCCATGGCCGTCCCAACAGCCAGCGTTCCTCGCGGCTGGTCAACTTCCAGTCGAAGGATGCGTCCGGCCGGAAGACATATTCGTTGAGTTCGGCGGGCAGCTCGGGCGTCGAGCGGGCCGTGGTAGGGGACGGGTCCGTCACGCGAGCCGAAGCCGGACCAGCCTTGCTGGGCGGAGCCTTGCCGTCGGCGGCCACTGGCCTGGCTGCGGGCAGTCCCCACAACCCGATTGCCACCGCCGCAAGAATGATGTTGCGTAAACGGCTGTTGTGTAAGCAGTTGCGGATCATATGGCTCACGCTCCCTACCATTACGCCACGTGGGCCGCGCTCGTCGCGTATGACCCTACACCAGCTCCTGCGTACCCGACGTAACCTACCCGTTCCCCACGCCGCCGTATCCGGGACGGATGCAGCCCCTTGGCGGATGCAGCCCCTTTGGCCTCATTGGGAGGCGCCAACAGCGCCCGTCCGCGGCGGCACCGTCCGCCCCCACCGCTATCGCCTCCTAAACAAAGGATAAACACCCCAAATGGCCGAAATCCAGAAACCGGCTTTAGAATATGAATTTTTTTACAGTTTTTAGTCCGTTTCCAGCGACCTCGCCTCTCAAGCCGTAGAGCACAACACGTGCGGGATCGGTTGGCGGCTCGATTCAAGTTGCCGGCCCGGCTTAACGAGGGCATGCCACCTACAACTCACGGATGATTTGTTCGGTGAGGGTAGCGGTGGTACCGTTGCCGCCCAAGTCCGGGGTGAGTCCCTCGCCGCGCTGCAAGACGGTCAGCACGGCGCGTTCGATCCGTTGGGCTTCGGCCCGCCGGCCGATGTATTCGAGCATCAGGGCCGCGCTGCGGATAATGGCAATCGGATTGGCGATCCCTTTGCCGGCGATGTCGGGGGCACTGCCGTGCACGGCCTCAAAAATCGCGTAGCGTTGGCCGTAATTGGCACCGGGGGCGATCCCCAAACCGCCCACCAGTCCGGCCGTCAGGTCGGAGATCACGTCCCCAAAAAGATTTTCCATGACTAGTACGTCGAAGGCGGACGGGTCAAGGACCAGTTCCATGCAGAGCGTGTCAATGGGCTTCTCCTCGAACTCGATGAAGGGGTAATCTTCCGCGACCGTCCGGGCACATTGCAAGAACAGTCCATCGGATAGGCGCATGACATCCGCCTTGTGGCAGAAAGTAACCTTGCGTCGCCCGTATTGGCGGGCCAGGTCAAAGGCAAAGCGGACGATCCGTTCGGCCGCCGCACGGGTGATCAGGCGCACACTCTCGACAACGCCGGCCACCACCTCATGTTCCAGACCGGCGTACAGCCCTTCGGTGTTTTCGCGGACGACAATCAAGTCTACGTTATTATATGGCGTGCGTATTCCCGGCAGACTACGAACCGGCCGCACGCTGGCAAACAGCTCCAGCCCCTGCCGCAGACGGACGTTGACCGAACGGAAGCCGCGTCCCACCGGGGTGGTGCACGGTCCCTTGAGAGCGACCCGGTAACGGCGGATCATCTCGAGGGTCTGTTCCGGCAGCGGTTCACCGTACCGCTCCACCGCGGGCAGCCCGGCCATCCCCTTGATCCACTCGACATGGAGTCCCACCGCCTCAATGACGCGGCACGCCGCCTGGGTCACCTCCGGCCCGATTCCATCCCCTTCTATCAGCACGATTTGCATACCTGGTCCTCGCCGGACGCCCGCTTCCAGGAACTTTGTGTCCTAGAATGTGTTCTAAACATCAGAATAGATTGTGACAGGGGAGAGGTTCATGGACAGCCAACTCCGCGGGATCTGCCCGCAATGCGGCTCGCGACTGCGGATTCCCCCGGAATGGGTCGGGCAGGTTGTTCGTTGCCGGAAGTGCCAGGCGGTGATCCGTTTGAAGACACCCTTGGCCGTAACTGCCCCCGTGAGCAGCGGCACCCTAACCTCGCATGGGAACAACGGCACCGTTCACCCGACAGCATCGCCGGTGGTCATTCCCCCTGCAGCCGGTCTGCCACATGCAGTGCCGGCGGCGATCCCGCTGGCCCCGCCCCACGGGACAGGTGCGCCCCCGTCTTATCCGCCAGGATTGGTCGCTGCCCCCATCGGTAGCCCCGCCGTTGCCGCATATCCGATGACGACCCTCGCTCCAGAGCAACCGCTCATCCAAAAACCGCTACGCTACCGGCGGCCGTCGCTACTGAGCCGCTTGATCTCGTTGGCAGTCTGCCTGCTGCTCAGCGGCGGCCTGATTGCCGGCGGCATTTACGCGATGCGTTACTTCGAGCAATTAGGGCAGCCAAGCTCTTCGGACATCGCCGCCACCCCCACCGTCCCGGAACCGGCCGCCCCCCAACCGTCTCGCCCCGCCACGGCGGCCTACCCCCGGCGACTGCTGATGCTCTGCATCGATAATTACATGTTCCTGAACCCGCTAACAGCCGCCCCGCCGGGACAGGGCGACCGCCTCCGCTCCCAAGCCTTGCGATGGGCCTTCACATGGCGGATCCCCCTGGATCGCGATAACTCTCAAGTATTTCTGTTAACAGATACCTTCACCGGCCAGAATAGCCCGGTACCCGTAAAGCCCGTGCTGCAAGGCACTTATGCGTCGTTTTTGGCCACCAGTCGCCCGCAAGACCGCATCATCGTCTACTTCAGTGGGCATGCCCTGTACCGCAACGGTGCGGCATACATCGCCCCGATTGAAGCAGATCCCGATGAACTGGACACATTTATACTACTGAACGAATTTTATAACCAACTCAAAGAGTGCCGGGCCACGCAAAAGGTGGTGGTATGGGACGTGTGCCGATTCAATCCGGAGCGGGGTGTCCTGCGTCCCGGCAGCGAACCAATGTCGGAAGAGTTGCACAGGGCTTTGTTGGCTGCCCCCAGCGGCGTGCAAGTCATCGTCACGTGCCAGCCAGGCCAAAACGCCCTCGAGTTCAACAGCATCACGCTGGAGGGACCGCGGCCGCAAACGCTCGGCGGCAGCGCCTTTTTGATCGCCGCCCGCCTGGCGGCGGAACGCAGACGCGGCGTCAGCCCCGAGCCTGTGCCGGACGATCCGCTGCCGGTCGAGGAATGGGTCCAGCAAGTTCAGGAACAGCTTAATGGGCTGTTGGAGCAGAGCCGCCTGGGCCGCAAGCAGACCCTCGCGGTCGGCGGCAGCCGGCCCACGCAGTTGGTGGCGGCCAACCCGGCGGCGGAGCCTGCTCAGCCGGTAGTCTTCCCGCCGCCGCCGCGGACGGCCCCGCCCGCACTGATAGCCGGGATTGCCAGCGAATGTGCCCTGCCGCCGATCAAAGACGACATCGGCCAAGACAACCTGAGCAACTTCCCATTTGATGAAACACTACTGGCCGCATACCAGGCCGACATTCCCGTCCAGCAGATCGCTACCAACAAAAATATGTACCCCCTGCGGGCGGCCGTGCTGGAAGCGTTCGAGGTGATCCGGGAGGTGTGGGCCGGCAACCCCGCCGCTGGCGGTACCAAGGGCCTGCCCAACGTGATCAAGGCCCCAATCACTGATGAAACCAAAAAAATGATTGCCGACGGCTTGGACTTCTACGCCATTGGCATCGCCAAGCTGGAGCTGATCGACAGCACTTTGGACAACCTGGAAGGGATGCGGGCCAACGAGCCGAAACGCTGGCAGGCTCACTTCGACTACGCCCGGGCGGCCGTGAAAACCCGGCTGGCGTTCCTGCAAGAGTACAACAAGGTGATGGGGAACGTCCGCACCGAATCGTTGCCGCCGCTCGATCCCAAACTCGGACAAAACCAGTACCGACTGGCCTCCAGCGACCGCCTCCGCAGCGGCCCCGAAGTCCGCAAACTGCTGGAGGACGCACGGCAGATCTACGCCCAAATCATTGCCGAACACAAAGGGACGCCCTGGGCGATCCTCGCCAAGCGGGAGAAAAATCTCTCGATCGGTCTGGTCTGGCAGCCTTCCAGCGACAAACCTGCGGACGAATGACCCCCCGCCCCGCCCTGCGGGCTAATAGAACAACCCAAAAATGCCTTAGGAATACGCACTTTTCATCCCTGGCTGCCGCACAATCCGACCCATCGTCCGTATCGTATCTTGACCTACAACGGCTAATTATCATTTGGAATTTGCTGTCAGACAAAATCGAGCGATTGATCATCGCAATAATAGACGAACCTAAAACGAAAACCCGACTGCGATAAAATCAATCCAAGCGATCGGCGATGGCAGCTTTCGAACGACGCCCTCACTGCCGCTGTCGATTCATTCGCTGTTTCGCCTATCCGCCTCACCGTCGATCCGACTTCGACGTGGGGGTAAGGGTCGGTTTAGGCCGTTATCGCCGCCTTCAACGCTTTTGTCAGCCCCGGATACCGCCACACCGCCTCACCCCTGATCCGCCTCACCACAACCCCGGACACCGCCCCGACGCCCTCTGGTGCCGGTGGGGGTAACGGATTGGCAGATTGGCGGTTCGGAGCGGCGGATTGGCGGACAAATCGACGGCGGCGGATCGACGGATCGACGGGGGGAGTTGAAGTGCCTCCATCGAAAGCCGCCCCCGTCACCGCCAGCGGCGGACACTGCGCCTGGTTGCAGGTTGTCGAAGGCAATTTCAAAACCAAATTAGCCATATTTGGCCTGATCGACGCCCCCGCCGCCGCCATCACGTTGGCGGAGTTGATCGACCTATACGGTCAGGAACGGGAAGCCGACAACAAGGCGTGCACTCAGGTTAACTTCCGGCGGGTAGCTGTTGACCTGACCGGTTTTTGCGAAATTGAGGCTGGTCTCAGAGGAAGCCTTCGAGCTAGCACCGCCGGGAACGGAATACGTCGTATCCGGCCCGGCGTTTGACCGGCTGCGGCAGAAGGCGACGGCGAGGACGGGATGGATCAACGCCAACATTAGGACGCAATTTGAGCGGATTGTCTAACGTGCCGGATTGTCGCATTGGCCAAGGCCCTTCAACACCTTACAGACTTCCGCCGCCACGGACATCCGCCGCCTCTACGGCGTCGACGCGGAGGCCATCTGGTTAGGCCATTCCCCGGATAAGGCGGCCCGGCACTACGCACGGGTGCCGGAGACGCTGGCCGATATCGCCCGCCGGGCGGGACTGCAGGGTTACGTGAAATCCTACGTAACGCCTATGCAAACTCTCACGTTGCCAGGGAATGCTATGCAGTGTGCTGAAGTGTTCACTCCGTCGTAAGCTGTTGTCAGACAATACTATACGCACGGTATCGTACTGACTGGCATTAGTGTATACAATAACAGTATTACCCTGCAGGGAACCGAACATCCCCCCAAAACGCCTACAAAACCAGGGGTAGACAGTCCGACCCGCATAAATTCCGGCAGTCCGTTCACATTTGACCTTGAGTTAAACCAGCTAATTTAGCTTTGGTCACAATTTCCCAACATTGTTAAGCAATTTATCATCGCAATTGCGGAAGAATTTGCCAGCTAGGCTGTAACACCACCCTGGCCCCGCCGTCCAGGATGGGAATAGGAACGGGGAGATGGGCCAGGAACGGCTCCGGCTAACGCCAGGCCGGAGGCCGGAAGACGTGGTTTTCGTGGGGTGACGTCCCCGACCCCCATTTTGGCCCTTTGGCGGGGGATAACAGAATTATGTTTATTATTCCCACCGCAGGCCGGTAAATACTATATACATATACATTCCATATCGAATTTACGTCATATGATCAAAATGACGGTTATTCATCGTATGAGGCGGAAAACAAACAAGGTCGATATCCTTGGCTGACATGCTATGGGTCCCCGCCCCCGGCGGTCGGGGGAGAACCTACTCCATCAAGGTAAAGGCATTTATGTGTGCATAGACCCCCGGTTACAAGTGTTGAAGTGCTGCAAACCCCATAAAACATGGGCCAAAACTGCAACACTTGAATCAACGTTCAAGTGTTGCACAACACTTGTAAGTGTTGCAACCTGTGTCAGACGATGCTAGCAGCTAACGCAGTGCAGTCGGTCGCGGTGCGGAGGCTAAATACTTCCACCGTGTATACAGGACGACCAGCAAATCTTAACCTGCATCTTACTGAATAAGCACATTGTTAACATAACGACGTCCCTAACTCCGTCTGTCCCGTAACCCCTCTGGCAACCGCCCCGTATGCGACAAACTCCCCTTGCGAATATGGTAAAGGCCGCTCTTGATCGGCAGATATAAAAACTCGGCGCCCGCCAAGGCAAACCGCCGCCACAGGTCCCAGTCCTCCAAATTATGTAAACTCTCGTTGAAAAGCCCGACCTGTTCCAACAGTGCTCGCCGATGCGCCACGCCCAACGGACATGCCACGTTCCGACGGAATAGAGCTGTCCGCACGGATGCAGGGTCCCATGTGTATATTCCTCCGGGTGACAAAAAACGCCGTCTTCGTCCACCGCGTCGTAGGCGAAGACCAGCACCTCCGCTTTGGTCCGACACCGATGCACCCAACTCAGATAGTCGGGGTAGTATTCGTCATTGCAATCCAAATAGGTAACCTTCTGTCCGCGGGCGTGTCGCAGTCCTTCGTTCCGGGCGGCGGAGGGACCGCGGTTGGTGTGCAGCCGAAAGGGCCGGATGCGTGGGTCGCGGCGGCATAACGGCAGAGCAGCTCGTAACTGGCATCGGTGGAGCCATCGTCCACGGCGAGCAGTTCCCATTCGGCGAACGATTGGGACAACACCGAGCCAATCGAACGCGACAAAAAGCGGCAGCCGTTGAATATTGGCATCACTATGGAGATGGCTACTGATGACGGCTCCATATCACACTTACAGTTATTTGGTTCTCAGCGATCGATGATCGAATCCGTTGTAGGTCATAAAAGCCTAGAAAGAAGTCAAGGATCTCATTACGGCCAGCAAAGCTTGCGATAACATCATGCCCACCGCTTGAGGTGTAGCTCCGCCGTAGTCGAATTAATAATGTCGACACAGTATGTATATCCAGGCCATCATACATTGTCATCATACACTTTTATAGCAAGTGAGGCGACCGGAGTCCACTATTGACGCCGATCGATGCAATTGCATAACCCAAGCTGATGAGGTTACCTCGAGCCCGGTACGGCATACGTTTCCATTGTCCCATCGGCCAGGGCAACAGCGGTTTGGCACATTTTCCCTCCCGCCGGCCCGGCCGCTCTAACCCCTCCACTCTCAGCCACCCCGGCGACTCCCGCCGCAACTCATCTCCGGCTGGCGCGCCGCAGCCTTGGTCGTCGTCGTTGGAATGCTGGCGATCACTGCCGTTATCGGCTCAGTGGTGGGGCATCGGCGTCACAATGCTTTCTGCTTTTCGCCAGCAGGGGCGTCGGGACTGGTGCGATCAGGTTCGGCGTCAGCGTGATCGTGGGCGTCGAGCCGTCGCTGTTGCAGAATTGAGAACTCGGAAATGCGATTGAAAAAACCTGGGGGCCGGTTCCGTCAGGCCAGGGTGGTAGCTGCTCCGGCCTGTGTGCTTGATTGGGACTCCGGCGGGGAAAAATCGGCGGCAGCGTGCTGTGTTACCTCCTCTACTCGTACTGCAGTTTCTTCCGAACCTGCTCCAACCAACCCCGAGCGGTTAGGCCATCCGCAGCCGGATTGTAGTAGCATCCGAGTTCTTGGAGAAATTTGTCTCCGTGTTCTCCGCCCTGCTGAAGCAGAAGCAAAAGCCTGTCCAGTTCGTCACACACTGCCCGAACAGACTCTCGGGATTCTTCGCTTACGAATGCAACGATGGCATTGTCGGGTGTACCATAGTCCAGGAGGAAATCCTGATGGAAGTAACCCCCAAGAAACTGCTCCAACGCTGGAAAATCTTTTCGGTTCATGGTTCAGGATAAGCCGTATGTATTCGGTAGCCCGTTGGCAGCGAAGGATCACGTCTCAGGACCAAGCGCACGGAGGATACATCACTCGCACTGGCCGCACCACGGGGTAGGTTTCTCCCCACCGTCTCGCCCAAAGTGTGCCGAAGAACGAGTTGATTTCCTCCACCTTGAAGCCATGTGTTGATGGCTGCCTGGTTTGCATCAATGGTTCGAGCAATAGCGGACTCAGCAACCGCTCGACTGGTGAAGGTCGATGCTCCGCTAATTCCTGGTTCAGCAGCGAGTCGAACCGCCAATTCTGCATCGGTCTTGCCAACGTGCCGAGCGATGACATGACCACCGGCTCTCTCGTGTGCCATCAGACCCCCGCCTGGTACGAGCCTGCTCGTGGCCCCTTCTTGTACTGGAGCAACGCTTGGCCGTGGTCGCAGAGTGGATGCGCCGGTGTTGCTGCTGAAGCGGCCCTTGAACCAACCGCTGATCCTCGACCAGTTATTATAAACAAACTTGCCGGTGCGATACAGACCCACACCACCCACCGCTAAATTCACACCTAAATCATAATAGCTCCCACCATCTCCAAAGATCGCATTTATCCCTTGACCGATAAAGCTGGTGTGATCCTCACCATCATAAATCTTGCGGATTACATCACGCCCCGATCTTGCCGAAGACAAAACCCAGATGGTTCTCTCAGGTCAAAGGCGATCGCTACCTCGGCCTGGGTTCTTCATTGCCACTCTGAGCGTCTGGAAAGCCGGTGGCCACACGCTTCGGCTTATAGGGCCTCGCTCTCTCCTGCGATGAAAGGCTCCCACCCGGCTACCTTGATCTCTTCCCGTTCAGCCCAGCCTGCCTTCGGGCCGCGCAGGGAGCATCCTAAGTTGTCCACGATGAAATCAGGGGAAGCTGGGAAAAGGGCGGACTCAGATGTAATCGAGGCCGGATGCAACCACGTCGCATCGCACTCATCGCACACAAGAACAAGGGTGTTGCCGTCACTACATCTCCAAAAACCAACACGCCCGTAATCACCGCAGAACGTACAGAACTTAGCGTAGAACATCACCGTCTCCTACGGAATGACTGGGTACGCAGTAATTACGTCGGTGCCGTTCTCGATAACCAGTCGAATGTGGCGGGCCGCAGGGTTCCCGGCAGCCGCACCCCCTCGCCCGCCGACGTACCCAACCCTTCGGCCCATGTCAATTGTGTACTCCACTCGATTGCCCCGAACGACCGAGGTAACACCAGGACCACCACGCTGAGCAACGACCCAGGCTTCATCAATGACTCCGAGCGTACCTGTTCTGCCAGCATCGAATACGCCGTGCCTTCCTGCTCTGCCAGCGTCATCCACTGCATGTCGCAGGACATGCTGGACACGGTTCCCGTATTGGCGGTCTGGGCCATAGCGTAGTCCACCCGAAGACCTCCAAACGCCGCTCCCTTCGGCTGTCAGCGTCCCTAGCCTAGGCGTTGCTGGAGCAACTCCTGGCCGGGTGGCGGCCTGCGTTGCCCCTTGTACCTGAGCAACTGATGCGCCGCCGGAGGCCCACCACAGCTTGTTGCACGCACCCCCTTGGCTGTCACATATCCGCCAACGGGGACGAAGCCAAGCGCGTCAACGAAGCCGAAGTTCTGGGGGTCGGTGGCCAGTACGTAGCTGCTGTGGCCAACGCCATAAACCGCGCCCGCGGCCGTGTACCCTTGGGCAGCACGCCAGGCTAAGTAAGCAC